>JAESFP010000104.1_pt1 | contig 93235 bp, 83 predicted proteins | sample 9266181 | NCBI WGS metagenome assembly JAESFP01 (sample SAMN14502547, study PRJNA617102) | algae metagenome | isolation source: Pegethrix bostrychoides GSE-TBD4-15B and co-occurring heterotrophs from... | place: USA: Grand Staircase-escalante National Monument, Utah | collected 2006-08-15 | reverse complement strand
CAATAGCGCGCAATTTTGCCCTGAATTTGTATCGCCACAATGGTTTTGAGAATATGGCTCAAGCTCAACGGCTCGCTGGCTTTGGTCTGAGCACACTCAAGTTATTATTTAGAATGAAATAACCCTGTCCAATACCTAGAGAGATTGGTTCATACCTCAAATCAAAATATTAGTCGCTTTCAATATAATCAGCAGTTAAGAAAGGACTTTTAATTCAAGAATTGAGCAGGCTTAACCAGCAAACCATCTAGATCTGATAGATCTGACAAACTGAGCTTGGCAAATTAAGCTTGGCAAATTTTGGTTATTCTCACTATAATTGGAGCAATCCTGTATCGCAGTTTAGATGAGAGTCACCCAGACAGCTCTGCCTGTAGATTGTTTGCCTCAGGCGAAGGTTGAGACCATGCGAGATTCGGCGCTTCTGATTACTCCGCAAGACTATAGTCTGCTCACCGACCTGTATCAGCTGACAATGACCGCCTGCTATGTTGGCGAAGGTGTTGATCAGCGTCCGGCTAGCTTCGAGCTGTTCACGCGGCGGTTGCCCGACCAGTTTGGCTATCTGGTGGCAATGGGATTGGCGCAGGCTTTGGAATATCTGGAGCAGTTCAGCTTCAGCGTCGAGCAGATTTCAGCCCTGCAAGCCACCGGAATTTTCGGCCATGCTCCGGCAGAATTCTGGGATCTGCTGGTGACAGCTCGGTTTACGGGCGACCTCTGGGCAGTCCCGGAAGGCACGGTCGTCTTTGCCAATGAGCCTCTGCTGCGCGTTGAAGCTCCGCTCTGGCAAGCTCAGCTCGTCGAAACCTATCTGCTCAATGCGCTGAACTATCAGACCTTGATTGCGACCAAAGCCGCTCGGATGCGCGACGTGGCAGGCGATCAGGCAACTCTGCTGGAGTTTGGAACTCGGCGCGCCTTCAGCCCACAGGCATCGCTCTGGGCGGCAAGGGCGGCCTTGGCTGCCGGAATGAACGCCACCTCCAACGTGCTGGCAGCGCTGAAGCTCGGCCAAAAGCCTAGCGGCACCATGGCTCATGCGCTCGTGATGGCACTGTCGGCACTCGAAGGCGATGAGGATCAGGCATTTCGGGCGTTTCACCGCTACTTCCCGGCGGCTCCCTTGCTGATTGACACTTACGACTCGATTGCGGCAGCCCAGCAACTTGCCCAGCGGCGAGCGACGGAGAATTTACCGCTGAATGCAGTCCGGCTCGATTCGGGTGATTTGGTCAGCCAGTCGCAGCAGATTCGTCAGCTCTTGCCGGATGTGGATATTGTGGCTAGCGGCGATCTCGATGAGTTTGCGATCCAGCGGCTGCGTCAAGCCGGAGCGGTGATTGCTGCCTACGGTCTGGGCACTAAGCTTGTGACCGGTGCGCCCGTCAACGGCGTCTATAAGCTGGTCGAAATTGATGGCATCCCGGTCATGAAAGAATCCAGCAGCAAACTCACCTATCCAGGGCGTAAGCAAATTTTCCGGCAGGGCAGCGGCGAGACTCTGCAAGATCGGCTGGGATTAGCCAGCGAAACAGCAGCGCCCAATGAGCAGCCTTTGCTTCAGCTGAGGCTCAAACAGGGCAAGCGGCTTGAGGCTGACGAGGATTTGGCGACCATTGCCCAGCGCTGCCGCCATGCCGTCACCCAGCTTCCCGCCGCTTGTCGCCAAATTGACCAGCCTAGCCCTCTAACGGCGCAAATCTCACCCGCCCTGCAAAGCCTAACCCAGCAAACGCAGCGTCAGCCGCTGCCGGTATCCTAGCTTCCCCCCAACTCACCCCCACCATGCCTTCTATCGCTCTTTTTGGCACCAGCGCCGATCCTCCAACTGCCGGACACCAGGCGATTTTGATCTGGCTGGCCGAGCATTTTGATCAAGTTGCCGTCTGGGCTTCAGATAACCCGTTCAAGCAGCACCAGACCCCGCTAGATCACCGAGCGATGATGCTGCATCTCTTGATTGAAGAGATCTACCCGCCCCGCCAAAATCTGCGGCTGATGCAGCAGCTCAGTTCTCCTAGATCCCTGATGACGGTGGAGCGGGCACGGCAATATTGGCCAGCAGCCGACCTGACGCTCACTATCGGCTCTGACCTGGTGACGCAGCTGCCGCGGTGGTATCAGGTCGAGGAGCTATTGCAGCAGGTGAAGTTATTGATCGTGCCGCGACCGGGATATGCGATAACCGCGCCAGATCTGGCATCATTACGGCAGGTTGGAGCGACTCTGACGGTAGCCGACCTAGAGGTTCCGGCTGTCTCTTCTACGGCCTATCGCAGCGCAGGAGATCCCGAAATTGTCACTCCGCCGATCGAAGCTTACATTCATCGGGAGCATTTGTACGAATGCCACGCAGAAAGCTGTCAGCCACAACAAGCCTAGCCGACTTTAAGGTGGGGGTCGATAACGTGATTTTTTCGGTGGATAGCCAGCAAAATCGACTGCTGGTGCTGCTGGTGCTGCGGGACGAAGAGCCGTTTATGGGGCAGTGGAGTCTGCCAGGAACGCTGGTGCGCCAAGGCGAAACGCTGGAAGCTGCTGCCTACCGGATGCTGGCCGAAAAAATCCGTGTCGAAAACCTCTACCTAGAGCAACTCTACAGCTTTGGCGGCCCCAACCGCGACCCGCGCGAGTCGTCCTACAGCGTCCGCTACCTCACCGTCAGCTACTTTGCGCTGGTGCGCTACGCCGAAGCTGAGCTGATTGCTGACGGTGTGAGCGGCATTGCTTGGTATCCAATGCAGCAGGTGCCCGCTCTCGGCTTTGACCACAATCAGATTTTGGAATATGGCTACCGCAGGCTGCGGAACAAGCTGGAGTACAGTCCCGTCGCCTTCGAGGTGCTACCCGAACTGTTCACGCTCAGCGATCTCTACCAGCTCTACACCACCGTCCTGGGCGAAAACTTCTCAGACTACTCCAACTTTCGCTCGCGCCTCTTAAAGCTACGATTTCTGCACGATACAGGCGTAAAAGTATCGCGCGGAGCCGGACGACCCGCCAGCCTCTACCGCTTTGATGCCGAAGCTTTTGCGCCGCACAAAGACAAGCCAATGGTGTTTATTTAGGAGGTTCATGAATTCAGCATCTCTCAAAGCCCGAAAACAGATTTTATTGTGAAATGAATTTGAGCTAAATTTACTATCTTTATTCACTATCTTGAAAGTAAGAAATTGCAGCAATTCTATTGGGGATAAGTGAGCAACTATGAGAAGCGATTTGCCAGTCAGAGTAACTCGGTTAGCCATGCTAATTGATGCGGATAACGCCAGCGCCAATTTGATTGAAGAGCTGCTGCAAGAAGTTGCAAAGTACGGCACGGCTTACGTCAAGCGAATCTATGGTGACTGGACGAATACGCGCCTGAATAGATGGAAAGAAAAGCTGAATCGATTTGCAATCCAGCCAATGCAGCAGTTTGCCTACACAACGGGCAAAAACTCAACCGACAGCGCCCTGATCATCGACGCAATGGACCTGCTCTACACTCAGAATTTCGACGGCTTCTGCATTGTCTCTAGCGACAGCGACTTCACGCGCCTTGCCAGCCGCATCCGCGAATCGGGACTGATCGTCTATGGCTTTGGCGAACGCAAAACTCCTGAGCCGTTTATTAAAGCCTGCGATAAATTTATCTACACCGAAATTTTAGGCCAGCTAGAAGAAACTTCTGAGCTGAACCCTGCCACCAGTGAAAAGCCAGCCGAAACGCCCAGCCAGAACCCTAAAGACAATGCTCAAAAACTCAGAGCAAATAAAGATTTAATCAAGCTCCTCAACGACGCATACGAGGCTATTTCAGATGAAGATGAGTGGATGCATCTGGGTGCATTTGGCTCACAGCTCACTAAGCTTTCTTCTTCATTTGATTCTAGGAACTATAGCTATAAAAAACTCAGCGATTTAATTCAGGCAACCGGGATTTTTGAAGTTAAAAAAGACTCAAAAATTATCTATATCAAGCTGAAATCTTAAGCTTTCGCCGCGCCACCCCATATCACAAACCCTATGAAAATTGCCATCGCTCAGCTGAACCCCACCATCGGCAACCTAGATCACAACGCCGAGCTGATTTTAGCCGCCGCTCAGCAGGCTGCAACCCAAAACGTGCGTCTGCTGCTTACTCCCGAACTTTCACTCTGCGGCTACCCACCCCGCGATCTGCTGATGCAGCCAGCTTTCGTAGAGCAGATGGCGCGACGCTTGCCCCAGCTTGCCCAAGATTTGCCACCGCAGATGGCCGTGCTAGTCGGCATAGCAGTTTCCAATCCAACGGCAGCTCAGCTCGGCGGTAAGCCGCTGTTTAACAGCACGGCGCTTTTGCAGAACGGCCAAGTCGAGCAGTTCTTCCACAAGCGACTGCTGCCCACCTATGACGTATTCGACGACAATCGCTACTTTGAACCCGGCTCAGCCAGCGAGTATTTTATGCTTGACGGTCTGCGGATTGGGGTGACGATCTGCGAAGATCTGTGGAATGATGCCAACTTCTGGGGCAAACGTAACTACGCGGTCGATCCATTGGCCGAACTTGCCGCCCAAAATGTTGATCTGATTATCAACCTCTCCGGCTCACCCTACAGCTTCGCCAAGCAGCAGCTGCGCGAATCGATGCTGGCACAGGCCACCCAGACCTACGGCCAGCCAATTCTCTACAGCAACCAAGTTGGCGGCAATGATGACTTGATTTTTGACGGCAGCAGCGTTGGCTTCAACCGCCAAGGCGAGCTAGTCTGTCGCGCCCAAGCTTTTGAAAGCGATTTGATGACAGTCGAGTTCGACCCCATCAGCCGCGACTTGCAGCCCAGCTCAATTGCCCCGCAGCCCCAAGACAACGCCGAAATCTGGGCGGCGCTGGTGCTGGGTGTCAAAGACTACATGCGGAAATGCGGTTTTTCTAAAGCCATGCTGGGACTGAGCGGCGGCATCGACTCAGCGCTAGTCGCCGCCCTTGCTGCTGCTGCCGTTGGCGCTGAAAACGTGCTGGGGATTCTGATGCCGTCGCCCTACAGCTCCGATCACTCGGTCAGCGACGCGCTAGAGCTGGCGCAAAATCTCGGCATCCAGACCCAAATCCTGCCCATTGGTGAACTCATGCAGAGCTACGACCAGAGCTTTGCGGAGCTGTTTCAGGACAGCGAATTTGGACTAGCCGAAGAAAACATCCAGTCGCGCATCCGGGGCAGTCTGCTGATGGGGATCTCGAATAAGTTTGGCCATCTGCTGATTTCAACGGGCAACAAGTCCGAACTGGCGGTCGGCTACTGCACCCTCTATGGCGACATGAACGGCGGACTCGCCGCAATTGCTGACCTGCCTAAAACCCGCGTCTATGCGCTCTGCCGCTGGCTGAATGCAGGGGATAACCCAGTGATTCCTGAGCATATTTTGACTAAGCCCCCCAGTGCCGAACTCAAGCCGGGGCAGGTTGACCAGGATTCGCTGCCACCCTACGACCTGCTAGACGATATCCTCTGTCAATTTGTGACCCAGCATCGCTCACCTGCTGAGATTGTGGCGACGGGGCATGAGGCCGCAACGGTAGAGCGCGTGATCATGCTGGTAACAAGAGCCGAATTTAAGCGCAAGCAGTCGCCCCCCGGCCTCAAAATCACCGACCGCGCTTTTGGCACAGGCTGGCGAATGCCGATTGCTAGCCGTTGGCTGCCCAGTTCTGTACCAGCCTCACCCAAAATCGCCTTGCCAACTCGTTCATAGCGACCTGATTTCGGGAGTATTAAATAGAGTAAAGTCCGCAACAGGATCGACTCGTGCACCGTTTAGCCTACGTATATTTAGCTGCATATCTGACGCTGCTGCTGTTGGGCTATGGATTGCTGGGCTGGCTGCTAGCTGCTTTTCAAGTATCCTGGCCGATTTGGCTGGGGAGCCTCGGCGTAACGCTGCATTTGATCTATGCGGGGACAGCCGCTATCGCACTATCAGCAAGCTGGGTAGTGATCATCATGTTTCTAGCGGCTGCCCGTAAATCTTGGGCAGCAGTTTGGGGCAGTCAGGTTCCCTATGAGCAGGCGCAGCTTTGGGCGGAAGGACTGCTGCTGATCTGGATTGGGATAACGGGTCTGATATTGCTGCTGGCTGTGGCGGATGCGGTTTTGGCTCAGGTGGGCTGCAAGGGACGGGTCAAGCACTATAGCCTGACCAGCTCGCTTTGGAGCGCGATGGCAGGTGGGGCAATCTACTATCAGATTTCTGATCATTAGAGACATCCAAAAAAAGACATCTAGAACATTTTGAGTTTAAGAAATTAAAATGCCTCAGAATCCGTTTCGTAGCGAACTAGTGACTAGAGCTAGCTATCCCAACCGCACGGCAGAGCAATATTTCGAGGCGCTGGCTCCAAAGTTGCGCGACAGCTTCACGCCTGAGCAAACTGAGGCCATCTATGCGCTGCTGCAAGCGGCAATTCCCAAGCCCAGTCCTAAGCTCGTCGATCTGCGGTTCGCGGTCGATTTAGTTCTGGCTCGCTTCTATGTTGTGCTGTTTGTGGGTCAAGATCGGCGGCAACAAAAGCGCTCTTATGTTCCGAGCTCGGTTTCGCGAGTCGGTAACGCTCTGGCTGCGGTGCTGCTGCTGCTGGGGCTAAACCTGCTGATTAGCCTATTTGTATTGTTGTCGGTCTACTTGATCAAGTCTGCTGCCGGGATTGATCTGTTTCCAGACGCGCATTTGGGCGACCAGATGCAGCGGCTCAGCTAAACCTGAGATCGGCTGCATCGGCTCCAAAGCAAAACCCCGGTGTCGGAAACCGGGGGAGGATGAATTGGTCTGAGGATGGTGCTAGGAATCTAGAAACCTATGTGGAAACCTACAAGAGCTAGAATAGGCCGGACGTATGACGGAGATAGGACGCTCGTTTGTCAATGCTGTCACAGACTCAGCTGCTGGCCATAGCCTGAGCGGGCAACCTATTCAGCCTAAGAACTCCAACACCGCCTCAACCACGCGGGCTGCCTCGGACATCGTCATGGCGGCTCCCAGCGGCAGCCGCACTAGCCGATTGCTTAAGTCATCGGTAACTGCGAGCTGCCCCGCAACACGGCCATACTTCAGACCTGCTGGGGCACTATGCAGCGGCACGTAGTGGAACGTAGACTGAATGCCCTGCTGCTTTAGGTAGGTCATCAGCGCTGTGCGAACTTCCAGGCTCTCGGTGAGCAGATAGTAAATATGGGCGTTATGCTGACAGTCTGTTGGAATGATTGGGCGGCGGACAGTGCCCTGTTGCTCTAGCGCCGCGAACGCCTGATGGTAGTAATTCCAAATCTCCATCCGCTGCTGGATAATGCAGTCTCCCTGCTCTAGCTGCGCGAGTAAAAAGGCGCAGAGAATATCGCTAGGTAAATAAGAAGAGCCAATATCAACCCAGGTATATTTATCCACTTCGCCCCGGAAGAACTGGCTGCGGTTGGTGCCTTTCTCACGAATAATTTCGGCGCGCTCTAACAGAGCTGAGTCGTTGATCATTAGCGCTCCGCCCTCACCGCTGATGATATTTTTGGTTTCGTGGAAGCTGAAAGCCGCTAAATGCCCCATGCTGCCCACAGGCCGATTTTTGTAGTGAGCCAAAATCCCCTGAGCTGCGTCTTCAACCACGAGCAGTCTATGCTGGTGGGCAATCGCCATCAGGCTATCCATTTCACAGCTCACTCCGGCATAGTGAACTGGCGCAATCACTTTAGTTCTGGGCGTAATGGCTGCCTCGACCTGCGCTTCATCCAGGTTGAGCGTGTCGGGACGGATATCAACAAACACCGGCACCGCGCCCCGCAGCACAAAGGCATTTGCGGTGGAGACAAACGTATACGAGGGCATAATCACCTCATCTCCCGGTTGCAAGTCCGCCAGAAGAGCCGCCATCTCTAGCGCTGCTGTGCAGGAATGCGTCATTAAAGCCATTTTCGACCCAATCTGCTGCGTCAGCCAAGTCTGACACTGCTTGGTAAAAACGCCATCCCCTGAGGTGCGCTTGCTGACCAATACCTGACGCATATACTCTAGCTCACGGCCTGTTATTAGCGGGTTATTAAACGGAATATTCAGCGGAAAATTTGCCGCTGAGGTGCTCAGGGGCAAGCTAGACTGCAAGTCGGTCAGGCTAGCTAAGCTATTCGAGCCATCTGTACAGGAATCTGAAGGAGTATAAACCATGGGTATTTATGGTTGCAATAATTTATATCAGAAGTTAAAGTCAGGGAGGGAATTAAGCGAACCAACCGGAGGCTATCGGCAGCTTGTCACTGGAAGCAGGTTTCGGGCTTTAAAGACTTCTTGAGATTTGTCTCTTCTTGAAATTTGTCTATTGAGCTGTGGTGATGAACCTGAACTATTTTGGAATAGAAGATCTGATTAGTCCGATTAGACTAAAGCGTAGTCTCCCAGATCCCAGATTTGTTATATCCCAAGCTACATCCTGACAGTGACCTGTTCCAACCTTACGGTTTAGTCTTTGTCAAAGCTAGATTAAATCGTAAGATTTCTGTAAAGCTGACTACATTTTAAGGTGGACGTGAAATACTGAGTAAAGTGGCTTGAATGGATAATAGATTAACTGCTTTTGCAACTTGATTAGCAGCTTGACTAACGCTTTTTAAAAGAGATTACCCTATGCGTTTCGTATTTTTGGTCGCAGACTATGAGCCTCGGGGCAGCATTTGGTGGAGCATTCCCAGAGCAGTTGACCTACTGCACATCCACTGGATGCGTGGCTGGCTGCGGCGCAAGTTCTTTCGGGTTGATCAGGTCTTTGGCGGTACGCTGAACATCATGCGTCACTGTGCGATTGCGCGAGCCTGCGGAGCAGATGCAGTGCTAGCAACCATGAGCGGCAAAGACACCTATGGCGAGAAAGGGCTGCCCGGACTGCCCTATATTCGCTGGCAGGATCGCCACTATAACGATATCTGTGTCGTTCCAGATATTATGACGGATATTATCGATGAAGTCTCAGGCCCGGTTGTCGCCTACCTTCAGTCCCCAATTTTCGTCAAGGCCGACTTCGACTATCGAGATCCGCGCGTGCGGCTCTGGACGGACTCACCGTTTATGCTGGAAGTCTGTCGGCAGGTCTATGGAACTGAAAAGCCCATTCAAATTGTCCCCAACATTATTGATGACGTTGAGTTTCCTTTCATCCCGCAATCGAAACGCGAGTCGGGGCTGATCTTTGCTTTTCCGCGCAAAGAGCCTCAGTATATTGCCGATACGCAAAAATACTATGCGGAGATGGGCGGGACGTACTGGCACTTCGAGCTAATCGACGGCATTTCGATTCATGAGCTAGCGCAGCAGTTTCAGCGTCCCCAGGCATTTCTGGCTTCAGCTATTGTGGAAGGCTGTGCGCTGCCGCCCCAGGAGTCGATGGCTTCCGGCGTAGTGGTCGTGGGTCGGAACGCTAACGGGGCTAACTTTTGCATGGAGCATCGGGATACGGCCATGATTGCGGAGACCCCAGAGGCCGCAGCCCGCTGTTTGCTGGAGCTAGAAAATGCCGAGCTGCGAACTGAACTCGCTCAGAATGCTTACCGCAGCATCAAGCGGTATTTCCCAGGTGAAAGTCCGACTGAGTTCTGGAATGAAACTCTGCGAGTCCTGACCGCTCAGCAGTTAAGCTCAGCAGTTTAACTGGGGCAACCTGGGTGATTCAGCAGCGCTAGCCCTCCCAGACGAGTTCGCCATCCCCTGCAATCACCTCGCCGATTGGATAGGCGGCAATGCTCTCTGCCGCGAACTGAGCGATCAGTGGCTCAACTTGAGCAGGCGGCAGAATTAGCACATAGCCAATGCCCATGTTGAAGGTGCTGTACATTTCCGGTAAGGCCACTTCGCCCTGTGCGGCAAGCCAGCTAAAGATAGCAGGAATCGGCCAAGCTGGCCGGACGCGAATCGACTGAGCCTCGCCCAAGCAGCGCGGCAGATTTTCGGGTAGCCCGCCGCCCGTGATATGCGCCATACCGTGAATTTCTAAACCAGCGCGCAGCGCAGTCAGCACTGGCTTGACATAGATTTGGGTCGGGGTCAGCAACAGCTCGGCCAGGGTTTGCCCCCCAAGTTCAGCGGGACGGTCGCTCAGCGGCAGGCCAGCTTGCTCGACAATTTTGCGAACTAGACTGTAGCCGTTGCTGTGAATGCCTGAGCTAGCCAAGCCTACGGCGATATCGCCCAGCTGCACCTGCGCGCCGCTGAGGATCTGGCTTTTTTCGACGATGCCGACGCAGAACCCGGCCAGATCGTACTCGCCCGCCTGGTAAAACCCCGGCATCTCCGCCGTTTCGCCGCCGATTAGCGCACAGCCTGCCTGCTGACAGCCTACCGCAATGCCGGTGACAACCTGCGCGAGCTGATCTGGCTCTAGCCTACCAGTTGCCAGATAGTCTAAAAAAAACAGCGGCTCCGCTCCGGAGGTAAGCACATCGTTGACGCACATCGCTACGAGGTCAATGCCCACCGTGTCATGCTGCTGACAATCATGCGCCAGCTTCAGCTTCGTGCCCACACCGTCTGTGCCGGATACTAATACGGGCTGCCGATAGCCCGCAGGTAGCTCAAAACAGCCACCGAAGCCGCCGAAGTTGCCCAGCACCTCTGGCCGATAGGTGCTCTCTACCGCGCTCCGAATCTGCTGAACGAAGGCTCGTCCGGCCTCAACATCAACCCCCGCCTGCCGATAGTCCATCTGCTCATGCCTCTAGCAAACAGGATGTATTGTACTCGGCTAGCGGGGGTAAGCGTCATAGTTTCGCTGAGAGTTTTAAATTTACAGTCTTGCGACTTGCAGTCTTGCAACTTACAGTCTCACAACCGCACAGCTTCGACCATACTCACTGCGACCTACTGCTTCAGCTCTGCTTCAATCCGAGCGCGTAGTCCGGCATCTTGACGTACCTGAGCCAGAATTTGCGAGAAGCGCTCGCGCTCTAGCCCCTCCGACTCTAAGACGCGCTCTGTCTGCTGGCGGGTGGTTTGGCGCAGCGCGTCAAGCTGGCTGAGGACGCGATCAAACTTTTGGCGCTCTTGCTCGGTTACGGCAGAACTTGGCTCAGTCGCCTGCGGGTTTTGCTGGGTCTGCAAAATTTCGTTAAAGCGCTCAAAGCTCAGGTCTTCGCCTTCTAGAATCTGTCCAGCCTGCTCCTGAGCATCCTGCTGGATGGTTTGAAACTGCTTGACGGTGCTAGCAAACTTTTCGACCTCAGTCTGACTCACCGGAGTTGCCGGACTGGCTGCGGGAGCGGGGCTATCGGGGGAGGCCGGAGCAGGGGATTGTGCCGGAGCAGGAGACTGTGCCGGAGCAGGAGACTGTGCCGGAGCAGGGGACTGTGCCGGAGCAGGGGACTGTGCCAGAGCGGGAGCGACCCAGAAACCTGTACAAACAGAGCTGACGATTAGAAACTTCAACATCGAGCTTTCCTCCATCGTGACTTGGCTTTGCAGATATTTGCAGAGGCTGAAAACCGCTATCGCAAAAACTCGCAAAAACTACTGATACAGTGTACAGAATTCAACTGCGGCTTGAGCAATTCGAACGATAGAGATTCTCCTTTGCCAAAAGAAAGATAAGCTTTTATGACATGCAGGTTGCCTAGCGCAATCTCCCCTGGAAAATGCAGCGTCAAAGCCTACAAAAGATGCGGAATCTGCCAAAAAATCTGACTCGTTTGCTGACTGGGCGCTGGCCGAGTCGCTGGCTGGTTTGGCGCTGGCTGACTGGTTTGGCGCTAGCTGGCGCTGGGCTGATTGTCGCTCAGAGTTTCACCGCAACCGGACTGGCTGAACCCTGTAAGGCCAACTGTGGCTCGCGACAAATTCAGTTTGTGCCCGGGGAGCGGATTCAGATTTCGGTCATCAACCGTACCTCTAGTTTGGTGCAAGTCGAGCAGATTTACGGAACCAGCCCAATTGCCCTGCTGCCCAGCCAGGAAATTGCGGTCGATCCCAACTTCGGCACCCGCCCAAATGCCTCGGTTGTCTTCTGGGACGAGACAGATTTACCAATTCGCGTCATGCTTTTTCGGCCTCAGCCCAATCAGCTGCGAATCGAAATTCTGTCGGGCGGTCGTCCTCCTGGCGATCGCGCTGTCTATATCGAAGATGATGGCAAAGTCAGAATCTTCTAGCGGTTCCTTCATTCCCTAATTTGCCCGTGGCTTCTGATCGCTTTCCCCAACAGCGCTGGCATATTGCCGCCCCTCAGCCAGAATTAGCGCGTCTGCTCTCGCAGGCTGCTGAACTGCCGGAGCTATTGGCGCAGGTTTTGCTAAACCGGGGAGTCACCACGCCCTCTGCCGCCGAGATGTTTCTCAACCCAGAGCTGCAAATCCTGCCCTCGCCGCTGGAAGAGTTTGCGGATCTGCCGATGGCTCTGGAGCTGCTGCTGCGGGCGATTGCCGAGCGCCAGTATATTGCAATTTGCGGCGACTATGACGCGGACGGCATGACTAGCACGGCTTTGCTGCTGCGGGCGCTGCGCTATTTGGGAGCGACGGTGGAATATGCCATCCCCAGCCGGATGCAGGAAGGCTACGGCATCAACCGCCGCATTATCGAGGAGTTTCACGCCGAGGGAGTGGGCTTAATCCTCACCGTCGATAACGGCATTGCCGCCTATGAGCCGATTGCGCGAGCTAGAGAGCTGGGCATGGCCGTGATTGTGACCGATCACCACGATATTCCGCCAGATCTGCCCCCCGCTAATGCGATTCTCAACCCAAAGCTGATTCGGCCAGAGTCGCCCTATCGCGGCGCTGCTGGCGTGGGGGTGGCCTATATCTTGGCGGTTTGTCTGGCGCAGAGTCTCCAAAAAACGCAGGACTTGACCACGCCGCTGATTGAGCTGTTTACGCTGGGCACGATTGCTGATTTGGCTCCGCTGACAGGTGTGAATCGGCGCTGGGTCAAACGCGGCTTGAAGCTGCTGCCCAAGTCGCGCATGGCCGGAATTCAGGCGCTGATTCAGGTGGCGGGACTCAGCCAGGAGAAAGCGCTGAAGCCGGAGGCTATCGGGTTTCGGCTAGGGCCCCGGATCAACGCCATTGGCCGACTGGCCGATCCGCAAATTGTGATCGAGCTGCTGACTACGGACGAGGAGGGTCGGGCGCTAGAGCTAGCGATGAAATGCGAGCAGGTGAATCAGCTGCGGCAGCGTCTCTGTGAGCTGATTGAGCAGGAGGCGATTGCCTATTGTTTAGAAACAGGCTTTGACCCGCAGCAGGAGCGTGTTTTAGTGATTGTGCAGCCAAGCTGGCATCATGGCGTAATTGGGATTGTGGCTTCCAGGCTGGTTGAGCGCTATGGCGTACCGGTATTCATTGGCACGATTGAAACCCCTGAGGGCGAGGCGAGCGAAGCTGCGGCTCCCCAGCTCTCTGAAGCTCCTGAATCCCCAGAACCCGCCAAAATTCGCGGGTCGGCGCGCGGCATTCCTGAATTTGATGTTTTTGAGGCGCTGCAATTCTGCCGGGATCTGCTGGGCAAGTTTGGTGGACATCGAGCGGCGGGTGGCTTCACCTTTGAGGCAGCTAACTTAGAGGCGGTGCGGCAGCGCCTGCGTCAGTTTGCCCATCAGTCGCTGCGCCCCGAACACCTGAAGCCGCTGGTCAGCGTCGATGCTGAGTCCAACTTCCGCGACCTGACGCTAGATCTCTATGAGCAAATGGACGTGCTGCATCCCTGCGGCATCGAGAACCCCGATCCGATCTTTTGGACGGCTCATGTGCAGGTGATTGAGCAGCGTCAGATTGGTCAAAATCAAGCGCACTTAAAAGTGACGCTGGCTCAAATTTCTGATCCCAGCTACAGCCTGCGGGCGATTGCTTGGCGCTGGGGAGTCTACTATCCGCTGCCGAGTCAGGTCGATGTGGCCTACAAGCTGAAGCTAAACGACTGGCAGGGCGTGCGGTCGCTGGAGCTAGAGCTAGTTGGAATCCGAGAGAGTCAGACGGGCAGGGCTGCGGAGCGGCACTCGCTGCCCCAACTGCCCCAAAAGCTAGCCCAAAAGCTGCTGCCTGATTTAGAGGCGGGTTCAGATGCTCAGACGACTGCTCGCCTGGAGATATTTGGCCGCAAACCGCGTGTCAGCCAGATTACGCTCGATTCGGAGCAGCTTGCGGTCGCCAAACCCCCTCAGGTCGAAGCGGCAATACTGGATAGTCTCGGCACTGAAGACGCGAAGACTTGCTTTGAGATGCAGTCGATTTGCAGCCCGCAGCCCCTAGATTCAGCGCAGCTGGAGTTTTATCACAGCAGGCGGAAGTATACGGGCAGTTTCTACTGGAATACCGCTAAGAGAGAAATTAAAATCAATACACCTGAGGGAAACTTAATTCTTCAGCCTGAACATCAGCAGATTTTTTGGGAGACTAAAAATAGTCATGCTCCAGAGATCGATTTATCGCAGCCGCACTACTTTAATTTAGTACGCTCAGCCCTCACAGCAGTTGAACTCGTCCAGCGTCAGCAGCTAATCGAGCAGCAAGAGCAGCAGATCGCGGCGCTCAGCCAGCAGCTTGAGCAGATGCGGCAGCAAATGGAGCAGCAACAGATATTTCAACAGCTCGCTCAGCCCGCGCCCGCAGATCTTTCGATCCCAGAATTGCTTCCAGAATTGCCTCCAGAATTGCCACTTGAGCTAAAGCCCGAAGATCCCAAACCCTGGCTGAAGGCTCAGCTGGGAGAAATCGTTTGGCAGCAACTCGACAGCCGCAGCCAAAAAGACCTAACTGCTGCCTATAAAAAATATGCGCTGATTCAAGATCGCCTCGCAGATGCCGCAGCTCGCAGCCTGGATGATCACTCAATTCACGCAGCAGAAAATCTTACAGACTCCTCTACCGACTATTCCGATGTCGGGCTGCGGCTATGCTCGGTGATCGAACGCGAGGTGATTCAGCCGTTTTTCAAAGAGTTATATCAATTTCTGCTGGCTGCGGGTGAACCCTGCGAAGTGGGCAATGTGGCGCTGCGTGCTCGCAAAAAATACACGCTGGGGATGCTGCCGCCACTGTTGGCCGCTACATGGCAATCATTTGATGAGGAGGCGCTGGGCACCGGCGCAGGCGATCTGTACAGCCCCGTTGAAGCAACGCAAATTGACCCCACCGACCGCGAAACCGTGCAGATTTTTCTGGCGCAGTGGCAGCATCCGCTCAGCCGCTGGCTCGACCGCCCCAACCTAGAAACCGTTGCTTCGGCGATTGCCCAAATAGACCGTCTGCTAACGCTGGCGGCTGATGCGGAAAGCCAACTCTACGGCTGGCAGTTTCAACATTTGCAAAAGCTGGTGATGGGCGATCTGGATGGAGCTATGGGTGGAGCTATAGACAGAACGACAGGGCTATTGCAGCAAATCTATGCCGCTAAGCTAGATAGCTGACTACAGCAAGATTTCAACTGGGCTGCCCGATCTGACTTCGCCGTGAGTCTGATGAACCAAATTCTGACCAAAAATTACGCCCCCAGCCGTGCGGCGATAGGTGGCAAGCGTTTTGAGCGGCTCTGTCCCGGCGCGACTGCCGGTATCCTGGTCGGTTGTCGTGATCGCGCAGCGCTCGCAGGGGCTAACCAAATCAAAAGTAACGCTGTCAATCCGAATTTGCTGCCAGCTATCTTCGGCATAGGCTTCGCAGCCTGAAACCACCAGATTGGGGCGGAAGCGATTCATCGGCAGCGCCTCTGGCAGACGCTGATTGAGATCGGCCAGCGACGCTTCGGAAATGAGCAGCAGCGGATAGCCATCGGCAAAGCTGACCTGATGGGCGGCTAGTGGCGCGGGTTTAACAGGCCGACTGTAGCCTTCGCCCAGCCGCACTAGCCGCACCGACTGCCCCAACGTTTCGCTGAGCCAAGCCGCAGCTGTCTCGCCTTGATCAATGGCTAAAGTTCGGTCGCCCCAAACTTCGACATTGCGGCTCTCGCCGGGAGAGGCCATCAGCGGCACAGTCAGAGCGGTCTGTCCAGGAGTCGTGAGCTGCAGAGCCTCATCGCCAATGGATACTTCAATCAAGGCCATTTTGGGCAGCTCGCGCTGGGAGAGAAATCGTCCGGTTGTGTTGACGATCATCCAGTTGCGGTCAAATTGCAGCCCCCAATTATCCAGCTGAGCCGCGCTGACGGCAATGCCGCGACAGGATTTAACTGGATAGATATAGATGGCGCTGAGATAGATGGCGCTGAGCGTGACGGGCTGAGCTGCTGCGGTCGTCATGGTGAGTGGAGGTATGCCGGAGTAGTTGCAGAGTAGTTGCAGAGTAGTTGCAGAGTGACGCAGTCGGATCTTCACTCCAGAATTTTAGTGTAGCGGCAAATTAAGCTGGTGCCCTATCTGGGCGGCCTACCTGGGCGAGCCGCTAGGGCAGCCAGGGATATTGCCGAAAGTTGGGCGGACGCTTTTCTAGAAATGCCTGCTTGCCCTCTGTGCCTTCTTCGCTCATGTAGTACAGCAGCGTTGCGTTTCCGGCTAGCTCTTGCAGTCCGGCCTGCCCGTCACAGTCGGCGTTGAAGGCTGACTTGAGGCAGCGGATGGCAATCGGGCTTTTTTCGAGGATTTCTTGTGCCCACTGGATGCCCTCGGCTTCAAGCTGTTCGATGGGCACAACGCTGTTGACTAAACCCATTTCCAACGCCTGCTGGGCGCTATATTGACGACACAAAAACCAGATTTCGCGAGCTTTCTTTTGGCCAACAATCCGGGCGAGATAGCTCGCGCCAAAGCCGCCGTCGAAGCTGCCTACCTTGGGGCCTGTCTGCCCAAACACAGCATTTTCAGCTGCGATGCTGAGGTCGCAGATCAGATGCAGCACATGCCCGCCGCCGATCGCATAGCCCGCAACCAGCGCAATCACGACTTTGGGCATGGAGCGAATTAAGCGCTGCAAGTCGAGTACGTTGAGCCGGGGAACGCCATCTGCGCCAACATAGCCCGCCTCGCCGCGCACGCTCTGGTCGCCGCCAGAGCAGAAGGCATATTTGCCGTCGGTATGCGGCCCTGCACCCGTCAGCAGCACGACCCCAATCCGGCTGTCTTCGCGGGCATTGGCGAATGCGTCACAAAGCTCGAATACGGTCTGGGGACGAAAGGCATTGCGCTTGTGCGGACGGTTGATCGTAATTTTGGCGATGCCGTCGGCCTTGTGATAAAAAATATCTTCGTAGGTTTTGGCGACTTGCCATTCAATCGGCTCGGCTTGCATGAGAGGAAGGCAAAGAAATCACCTCACTACAGTACCTCGAAAGCAGTGAAAGCAGTATCCGGCTGCATCTGTCCAGATTTGCTCAGAATGGCCTAGACAAAATAGGGTTTGGGTGAATATGAATACGATCAAAAGCTGCTGCGATCGGCTCGTCAGTTTAGTTTGCTCTGATATCTGATTTGAGTGGAACCTGGATATACCTAACCTTTGGGCTACTGGCTAACCCTATCTAATTGACTAGCACCGTTCCCGGTCAGTCGATATACTGCTTATAGGTAAAGCACTACTTGCCGCATAAAATTTTGTCGATTTAGATAGAGTCGCCAATCCGAATTCCCAAACGTGACGCTGCACTAGCCTGAGACCCTATGAAAACTCGTCTGATTCATGTTTTAGCCCTGGCGCTGCTAGCCCTTAGCCTCTGGTTGCCCCAGCCTGCTTTTGCGGATACGCCCGACCGGAATGCCAACGGCGAACCCATTGAAACTGCTACAGACTCGGATCTATCCGATATCCCCAACCTAGAAAAGATGGACTACGAGACGTTTCAGGAATACTTTGGCGATGTACCAGGAGATCATGTGCCGCTGCTCAATCCTGATAACCTAAAGGTTCAGATTAAAGACAAAACCCCCGGTAGCGACAAAGTAATCACGACCGAGGATCTGATCCAACGGGACAAATAGCTACATTTTTACAGCTACGGCACCGCTACTGATTACCACTTCCGGCTCAGCAAGCCGCTTGGCAGTTGTTTGAGCTGATATATGAGCTGATATACGAGCTGAGGGCCGCCCAAATTGCTCCGCAATTCGCCGATGCTCTATCCAGGCCAAGACTGGAGGGAAATTCAAAATCACACGATTTGCCTGCTCCAGCCGTTCGCTCAGCTCCAAACGCACCTGAGGCCGCTGCGTCCAGTGAACGTTGGGGCGCAGATGATGTTCCTGGTGATGGCCCTCATTGCAGAACAGCGCATTGTAAAGCTGGCCGTAGTAGCTCGTTGAGTTGGCATAGCGATCTCCGGGTTCGCCGCCAAAATGCTCGTAGTAATTTTCAACATGCTCCAGCACCCAGCCTAGATAGAGCACGGGCACCAAGAGCAGCAGTACATATTGCCGGGACAGCAGCAGCAGCGTGCCGAATCCAATTAAGCAGGCGCAGATCTCAGCCCCCAGCTGTAGGGAGCCACCCCGCCGACAGATATCTCGGAAAGAGCCAAACAAATCTAGCTGAAATGGCCCTAGAAAGCAGTATGACAACATCGATTCATGCTGGCCATTTTTGCCGCCCGCAAAGGTGGAGGTGGGGTCTTGGGTCAGACCATTTTGCCCAGGCCGGTCGTTCGCGTAGCGGTGATGGAGCAAATGTTCGTGAGCATAGTGAATCTGCGGCAGGCCGATGTTGATCGAGTTCAGCACCAGATACAGCCGATTCAGCAGCTCTGACTTGAACCAGGGCGTATGCACAAAGCTATGGCTGGCCACCAGCCCGTTATACCAAAACAAAAATAGACAGAGCGGTGCAAACAGCAGGTTGTAAACTAGCGGACGGGTTTCCCAACTTGCGGCCAACCAAAAGTTCAGCGCCAGCTGGGAAAGCGTGATCGCACAAGGAACACTATCTCGCCAAGAATATCTCCAGATCATCCCGAATCAGCCCCTTACTACAAATATGGCGGTTCCATTCCAAAATCCTCGGAATGGACGCTATATTTAGCGCAAATTGTAGCTAGGTGAGCCAGACTTTACAAAAACTTTATATTGAGATTTCGTGTCCCTGGCGCAGATTGCGTTGAACCCTCTACCGCGCTGGGCTTGACCAATTGCCCCGTTTGCCAGCAGGATAGGCACAGATTCACACTTCTTTACATTCCCATGACTGTTGCTCAGCCCGCTCCTGTCTCTGCGTCGCCTGCTCTGTCTACCGTCTCGGTTTCCAATCGTCCGCTCTGGCGGCTGGCTTGGCAGCGGATTCGGCAGCGCCCGTTGCAGTATGTGCTCTGCGTCTTGGGGATTGCTTTAGGGGTCGCCATGATGGTCTCGATTGACCTGGCCAACGGCTCGGCTCAGCGCGCTTTTGCGCTGTCTACCGATGCTGTCACCGGACGCACCACTCACCGCATTGTTGCCGTTGCCCCCACTGGAGTTGACGAGTCTATTTATAGCGAAATTCGGAGAAAGTTCAGCGTTCCGGCATCGCCTGTGGTGGAAGGGTTTGTGCTAGCTGAGGTGCTGGACAATCAGCCCTATCGGCTGGTGGGGCTAGATCTGTTTGCCGAGTCGCCGTTTCGCAGCTATTTTGGCGAGGTGGCAAGTCAGGGCACGGGCTTTGTGCAGTTGCTCACCGAGCCAGATACAGTGGTGCTGTCGCAGGAGGTGACGCAGCAGGCGGGGCTGGAGCTGGGCGATCAGATTCAGCTGGATATCGCCGGACAGCAGCATCCGGTGCGGCTAGTTGGCACCATTGCCGCTTCAGACAGCACCAATCGGCGGGCGCTCAGCAGCCTGATGTTTGCTGACATCGCCACGGCGCAGGAATTGCTCGGCCAGCAGGGCAAGCTCAGCCAGATTGATCTGATCAGCACAGATACTCAGCAGCTGGAGGCAATTCGGGCGAGTCTGCCGACCGGGCTGAAGCTGGAAACCGCTGCGGCGCAAAAAAACGCAGTCCAGCAGATGACGGCGGCGTTTGAGCTAAACCTGACGGCGCTCAGCCTGCTGGCGCTGGTGGTGGGCATGTTTTTGATCTACAACACCGTGACCTTTAGCGTCATCCAGCGTCGCCCAATTTTTGGCATTCTGCGCTGTCTAGGCGTGACCCAGAACCAGATTTTTGTGTTGATTTTGGGTGAGGCGGCGATCTTTAGCGTGATTGGTTCTGGATTGGGCGTGGGGTTGGGGATTGTTTTGGGACGCAGCATTGTTGGGCTGATTACTCAGACGATCAACGACTTCTATTTTGTGGTGACGGTGCAGCAGGTAACGCTCTCAAATTTCACGATTGTCAAAGGCATGGTGATTGGGATTGCTTCGGCGCTGTTTGCCTCGGCGCTGCCCGCGCTAGAAGCGATGAATACGCCGCCAACTCTCATTTTGCAGCGTTCGACGCTGGAAGGCCGCGTTTTGCAGCTTTTACCGAAGCTGGTTTTGGCTTGGGCAGCCCTGACTGGAGCTGGAATTTTGCTGCTGCGCTGGCCAGCGGCGGGTTTGGTGGCGGCTTTTACGGGATTGTTTGCCGTGTTGCTAGGGGCGGCGCTGCTGACTCCGCCTTTGATTGCTCTGGTGCTGCGGGGAGCGGCACCTCTCACCTCTCAGCTGGGTATTCTCGGTCGTTTAGCGCCGCGTGACATTCTACGTTCGCTCAGCCGTACTTCGGTGGCGGTGGCGGCGTTGATGGTTTCGGTATCGGTGATTGTTGGCGTATCGGTGATGGTCGGTTCGTTTCGCGGTACGGTCGTTAGCTGGCTCAACCAAACGCTGCAAGCTGATATCTATGTCTCGCCGCCTACCACTACCGCGAATCGGGTGATCGGCAAGCTCGATCCGGCAGTGGTGGAAGCGACCAAGACCTGGCCGGGAATTGCCAGAGCCGTCACCTACAATGACGCAGAGGTGCGAGTTGTAGACTATGACAAGCAGGTGAAGCTGATCTCTGCTGATGGCGATGTTTCGCAGGGCAAGCGCCCTTACGCCTGGATTCGGCCTGACCTGAAGCCCGACCCTTGGGAAGCGCTGAATCGCGGTGAGGGGGTGATCATCTCGGAGGCGCTGCTGCTGCGTCAGAACATCACCGAAACGCCCGAAACCATTACGCTGGAATCGCCGCAGGGCGACCAGAGCTTTCCGGTGCTGGCGGTGTTTTATGACTATTCGTCTGACCGAGGCACGATCATTCTCGACAACGACCTCTATGAGCCGCTCTGGCAGGATCAGGGGATTGCCTCGCTGGGGCTGTTTGTCGCGCCGGGAGCTGATACTGAAGCAATTGTTAGCCAAATTCGCAGCCAGTTTAAGGGGCGGCAGGATCTTTCAGTACAGTCGAACCGGACGCTGCGCGAACAGTCACTGATCATCTTTGACCGCACCTTTGCGATCACCAACGCTTTGCGGCTGCTGGCAGTGATTGTCGCCTTTATTGGCGTGCTGAGTACGCTGATGAGCCTCCAGCTTGAGCGCACCCGCGAGCTAGGCATCCTGCGCTCAACGGGCATGACACCCCGTCAGCTCGCCGGACTGACGCTGCTGGAAACGGGGCTAATGGGCACAATGGCGGGCGTTTTTGCCATGCCGCTGGGCTATGCGCTGGCCTGGATTTTGATCTATGTGATCAACGTTCGCTCGTTTGGCTGGACGCTGCAAATGGCGCTTCAGGGCAAGTATTTTTGGCAGGCTCTGCTGGTAGCGGTGCTGGCCGCGCTGTTGGCGGGCATCTACCCGGCGCTGCGGCTGGGCAAGATGAATATTTCGACGGCAATTCGGCAGGAGTAGCGGCTTTTTGCCGACCATTCCCTAAAGCATCTAGCCCAACGTTCCTTGCTCTACGCAGCAGCTGAGGCCAGAGCAGCTGAGGCCAGAGCAGCTGAGGCCAGAGCAGCTGAGGCTAGTAGCTGTCTCCACCTGTGACGGTGCGCCGACTGAGCAGGCTATTGGCTTGGCTGAGGCGCTCGGCAATCTCTTGGCGCAGATCGAGGCTGACTTCACCGTCGGCGAGCAGGTCTTGAACCTGCTGACGCATTTCAGCGCTGGCGGCTACGTCGGTTTGGTCAAGCTGGTCAAGATTGTTGTAAACCATTTGAGGCGAGAGCGGTTCCATCGGGACATCTCCTGAAATTCGCGTTGATCTCTAGCTGCTTAAATTGTGATTCCTGCACCGTCGAACGGGTAGCTTCGGGCAATGAACTGTGACGTTGGTGAATATATTGTCCAGATTCTTTACATTAGTTGAACATCAACAAAGCGTTAATCTAGAGCTGTTTTTGGGACAATTTAGTGCATAGCGTTCAAATGTTAAAAATTCGAAACACTCAAGCCATCAAATTGGCTCATATCTGACAATTTCCTTAAGAACTGCCCGTTCAGAGACACTTCAGTAGAGAATTCAATCTCAGCTATTTTTCGGAGCTTGCACTCCAGCCTCTTTAGGCCGTCCCCAGTTTGTCTCCAGTCTGTCCGTAGTCTGTCCGCAATTTACCAGTCGCCATTTTTTACCAGTCGTCATTTTCACGCTGAAGCTTAACCAATGAACAGTAATTCCACACCCGCCAAGCCACCCGCCAAGCAAGGTTTATACGATCCGCAGTTTGAGCATGATGCCTGCGGCGTTGGCTTCATTGTGCAGATGAAGGGCAAGGCATCCCATGCGATTGTGGAACAGGGACTCACGATTCTGCTCAACCTTAACCACCGGGGAGCCTGCGGAGCCGAGAAAAACAGCGGCGACGGAGCCGGAATTCTGATCCAGATCCCAGATCGATTTTTCCGCAAAGCCGTCGAGTTTGACCTGCCGCCAGCAGGCGCATACGGCGTGGGGATGATTTACAGCTCGCCTGAGTCGAGCCAGCGTAGCGCCAGCCGCAGCAAGTTTGAGCAGATTGTGGCCGCAGAAGGGCAGCAGGTACTGGGCTGGCGAGACGTGCCGACTGATCACAGCTCACTGGGAGGAACTGCCAGAGCCAGCGAGCCGTTTGTGCAGCAGGTGTTTATTGGCCGCGCCGCAGGGCTAGATCAGCTGGCCTTCGAGCGGAAGCTCTATGTGATTCGCAAGCGCTCGCATAGCCTGCGTCAGCCAGAGATTGACCCCTGCTGGTATCCGTCGAGCTTATCGAGCCGCACGATTGTTTATAAAGGAATGCTGATGCCGGTGCAGGTGGGGCAATATTACCCAGACTTGCAGGATGCAGATTTGGAGAGTGCGCTGGCGCTGGTGCATTCGCGCTTTAGCACCAATACGTTTCCGAGCTGGGAGCGGTCACATCCCTATCGCTATATTGCTCACAACGGTGAAATCAACACGTTACGGGGCAATATCAACTGGATGCATGCCAGACAGTCGCTGTTTGAGTCGGAGCTGTTCGGTGAAGATATCCAGAAAATTCGTCCGGTGATTAACATTGACGGTAGTGACTCGCTGATTTTTGACAACGCGCTGGAGCTACTGACGCTGGCTGGACGCTCGTTGCCCCATGCGGTGATGATGATGATCCCCGAACCCTGGGCAGCGCATGAAACGATGAATGCGGCTCAAAAAGCTTTTTATGAATATCACGCCTGCCTGATGGAACCCTGGGACGGCCCCGCCTCGATTGCCTTTACAGACGGTCAGATTATGGGCGCGGTGCTGGATCGCAACGGGCTGCGGCCTTCGCGCTACTACGTCACCAAAGATGATCTGGTAATCATGGCTTCTGAAGCGGGCGTGCTGCCGATTCAGCCAGAGCGCGTGGCCTTCAAGGGTAGACTTCAGCCGGGACGGATGTTTTTGGTGGATATGCAGGCGGGACGGATTGTTTCGGATGATGAGATTAAGCAGGAGATTGTGGCGGCACAGCCCTATCAACAGTGGCTCGATCAGCATTTGGTGAAGCTGTCTGATCTGCCAGATACTCAGACTGAAGCGCTGCCATCTACGTTACCGTTAATGCAGCGTCAGATGGCCTTTGGCTATACCTTTGAACAGCTGAGACTGCTGCTGACTCCCATGGCGCGAGACGGCGTAGAGGCGATTGGCTCAATGGGTGCAGATACGCCGCTGGCAGTCTTGTCTGATCGCCCCAAGCTGCTCTACGACTACTTCCAGCAGCTCTTTGCTCAGGTGACAAATCCGCCGATTGACTCAATTCGTGAAGAGATTATCACCTCGCCAATTACAACCATCGGAGCCGAACGTAACCTGCTGAAACCAGAACCCGAAAGCTGTCGGCTGATTCAGCTCAAGTCGCCAATTCTCAGCAATGCAGATCTGACCAAGCTAAGGCAGCTCCAGGGCGATTTCCAGACCCGGACGCTGGATATTTTGTTTGATCCGACCACTGGGGCAGCAGGTCTAGAAGCCGCGATGGAGGCGCTCTGCCAGCAGGCCGATCAAGCGATTTCTGAAGGCGTGAGCATCCTAATTCTCAGCGACCGCAAGATCAGTCGCACTCAGGCCGCGATTCCGGCATTGCTAGCAGTAGCAGGGCTGCATCATCACTTGATCCGCGAGGGCAGTCGGACGCAGATCGGGCTGGTGCTGGAGTCAGGTGAACCGCGTGAGGTGCACCACTACGCGCTGCTGCTGGGCTATGGCTGCGGTGCCATCAACCCCTATCTGGCCTTTGAAACGCTGGAGGCGATGATTGCTCAGGGATCGCTCTTGAACGTCGAGCCAGAGACTGCCTGCAAAAACTATATCAAGGCCGCGACCAAAGGCATCACCAAAGTGGCCTCTAAGATCGGCATCTCGACGTTGCAAAGCTACCGAGGCGCGCAGATTTTTGAGGCGATTGGTCTGAATCAGTCGGTGATTGACCCGTATTTTACCTGGACGGCTTCGCGGATTGAGGGCGCAGATTTGGCGGTGATTGCTCAGGAGGCAGCACTGCGGCATCATCATGCTTTCCCAGAGCGCGAGGTGAATGGGCATAACCTGGATGTCGGCGGCGAATACCAATGGCGCAAAGACGGTGAGGCGCATCTGTTCAGCCCGGAAACAATCCATACCTTGCAGAAAGCAGTACGCGAAGGTGACTACGATCTGTATAAGCAATACGCGCTGCTGGTGAACGAGCAGAACCAGAAACACTTTACGCTGCGGGGACTCTTGCAGTTTCAGCCGCGCCAGCCGATTCCAATCGCAGAAGTCGAACCTGTAGAGGCGATTCTCAGCCGCTTCAAAACGGGCGCGATGAGTTACGGCTCGATTTCCCAGGAGGCGCACGAAGCGCTAGCCATCGCTATGAACCGGATCGGCGGCAAGTCGAATACGGGCGAAGGCGGCGAAGATCCGGCGCGCTACACCTGGACGAACGAGCAGGGCGACTCCAAAAACAGCGCCATTAAACAGGTCGCGTCCGGCAGGTTTGGCGTGACCAGCCTCTATCTGTCGCAGGCCAAAGAGCTGCAAATCAAGATGGCACAGGGCGCAAAGCCCGGTGAAGGCGGTCAACTCCCCGGCGCAAAAGTCTATCCCTGGATCGCCAAAGTGCGGCACTCCACCCCCGGAGTTGGCCTGATTTCGCCGCCGCCACACCACGACATCTATTCGATTGAAGACCTCGCCGAGCTGATCCACGACCTGAAAAACGCCAATCGGGAGGCGCGCATCAGCGTCAAGCTCGTTTCCGAAGTCGGCGTGGGCACGATTGCTGCTGGGGTTTCCAAAGCTCACGCCGACGTGGTGCTGATTTCCGGCTACGACGGCGGCACGGGCGCATCGCCCCAGACCTCGATCAAACATGCTGGCCTGCCCTGGGAGCTAGGCTTGGCCGAAACCCACCAGACGCTAGTGCTCAACAATCTGCGCTCCCGGATTGTGGTGGAAACCGACGGCCAGATGAAAACCGGACGCGACGTGGTGATTGCGGCACTGCTGGGAGCTGAAGAGTTTGGGTTTGCGACTGCGCCGCTGGTGACGCTGGGCTGCATCATGATGCGCGTCTGCCACCTCAACACCTGCCCAGTGGGGGTTGCCACCCAAAACCCCGTCCTGCGCCAGAACTTTACTGGCGATCCGGCACATACGGTCAACTTCATGCAGTTTATCGCCCAAGACGTGCGCGAAATTATGGCGCAGCTCGGTTTCCGCAGCCTCAACGAAATGGTAGGCCACACCGAGATTTTAGAGGCGAAGCAGGCCATCGCCCACTGGAAGGCCAAAGGCATCGACCTCTCGAAGCTGCTGCACCAGCCAGACGCGCCGGATACCGTAGGTCGCTACTGCCAGATGCCGCAAGAGCATGGCCTGGAAAATTCGCTAGATATGACGGTGCTGCTGGATCTCTGTCAAGATGCGATTGAGTCGGGTAAATCGGTTAAAGCGACTCTGCCCATTCGTAACACCAACCGCGTCGTCGGCACAATTCTAGGCAACGAAATCACCAAGCGCTACTGGCATGGCCTGCCGGAAGATACGGTACATCTGCATTTTCAGGGCAGCGCCGGACAGAGCTTTGGAGCATTTGTGCCGAAGGGCGTGACCCTTGAACTGGAAGGAGATGCTAACGACTACGTGGGTAAAGGCTTGAGCGGCGGCAAGATTGTCATCTATCCGCCTGCTGGCTCTAGCTTTACTGCCTCTGAAAATATTATTATCGGCAACGTGGCGCTGTACGGAGCAACAAGCGGCGAGGCATATATTTCAGGAATTGCGGGTGAACGGTTCTGTGTCCGCAATTCGGGCGTTACCACCGTCATCGAAGGCGTGGGCGATCACGGCTGCGAATATATGACGGGTGGTACGGTTGTGGTGCTGGGTGAAACGGGACGCAACTTCGCAGCGGGGATGAGCGGCGGCGTGGCCTATGTGCTAGATGAGGCAGGCGATTTTGCTTCGCGCTGCAATAGTCAAATGGTGGGGTTGGAGCCTGTAGAAGAGGCCGATCAAGATGCTCTACGAGAGATTATTCAGAACCACGTCAACTGTACACAGAGCAAGAAGGCGATGAATATACTAGAGAACTGGACAGAAATGCTGCCGAAATTCGTGAAGGTGATGCCGCGCGACTATAAGCGAGTTTTGCAGGCGCTCCGCGAAGCCGAAGCTGCGGGTCTGAGCGGTGACGAAGCGCTGACTGCCGCCTTTGAAGCGAACGCCCGCGATCTGGCGCGAGTGGGAGGCAGCTAACGCTATGAGCCGTTGGCGGCAGCAAGAGCCGGGACAATTGCGGTGACGGCTGGGCTGAGGCTGGAGAGAACAACAACGGTGGCAGTCGCAATAATAATCGTGGTTGCCATCCTCACCATGCCGTCTGTGCCCTTTGGGTACGTGTTGAACTTGTAGTCTAGGCGCTCCACCTTCTGATCTAGCTCATTAAACCTTTGGTCAAACTCATTGAACCTCTGTTCAAACTCTCCTCTCAGCTGATTTAACGCCGTCCCCCAATCAACCAATGCATCGCGAACATCATTGCTGTCTGTATCTTCAGGGATCTGCATAGCTGTCTCAACCTAAACGGCTCACCACCCGCATTCTACCCGATTCACTTAATCCACTACTTAGTCCACTACTTGATCAGAACTTGATCAGACGGAGAACACAATGGGAAAACCAACTGGCTTCATTGAATATCTACGCGAGCTGCCCTCTGAAACAGAGCCGCTGAGCCGCATTCAGACCTGGGACGAGTTTCACCTAGCCATGCCCGACGAGAAGCTCCGCAACCAGAGCGCTCGCTGCATGGACTGCGGCACGCCCTTCTGTCATACGGGTAATCTCATCAGCGGCATGGCCAGCGGTTGTCCCATCAATAATCTGATTCCCGAATGGAACGATTTGGTCTATCGCGGGCTGTGGAAAGAAGCTCTGACTCGCCTGCACAAAACCAACAATTTTCCAGAGTTTACCGGGCGCGTCTGTCCGGCTCCCTGCGAAGGCTCCTGCGTACTGGGCATCCACAACCCGCCTGTGACGATCAAAAATATCGAATATTCGATTGTTGAGAAAGGCTGGGAGTCAGGCTGGATCGTTCCCGAACCACCGGAAAAGCGCACGGGAAAACAGGTGGCTGTGATTGGCTCTGGCCCTGCCGGACTGGCTGCCGCTGCTCAGCTTAACCGAGCCGGACATTGGGTGACGGTGTATGAACGCGCCGATCGTCCGGGCGGACTGCTGATGTACGGCATCCCCAACATGAAGCTAGACAAAGCGGCAGTTGTGCAACGACGGCTAAATTTGCTGGAGCAAGAGGGCGTGCGGTTTGTCTGCAACACTGAAGTGGGCAAAGATCTGCCTGCTGAGCAATTAATGCAGGAATTTGATGCCCTGCTGCTCTGCACCGGAGCCACCAAGCCGCGCGACCTACCCATTGCAGGACGCGACCTCCAGGGCATTCACTTTGCGATGGAGTTTTTGACCCAGAATACGCAGGCCGTTTTGGAGGCGCGGCAGACCCGCATTTCTGCTGCCGGGAAAGATGTGGTGATTATTGGCGGCGGCGATACAGGCACAGACTGCGTGGGCACATCGATTCGGCATGGCTGCAAGAGCTTGGTGCAGCTGGAGATTATGCCGAAGCCGCCCGCCACTCGCGCTGCCAACAATCCCTGGCCGGAATGGCCAAAGGTGTACAAAATGGACTACGGCCAAGAAGAAGCGGCGGCGAAGTTTGGGGATGACCCGCGCGTATACACCACGACTGCAACGCAGTTTGAAGCGGATGAACAGGGGCAGGTGAAAGCTGTGCATACCGTGGAGGTTGAGTGGCAGCGCAATGAGAAAGGTCAGTTTATTCCTAACCCAATTGCGGGAACTGAGCAGGTGCGTCCGGCGCAGCTTGTGCTGTTGGCGATGGGCTTTCTCGGCCCCGAACAGCCGCTGGTTGACGCACTGGGGCTTGACCGCGATCCGCGCAGCAACATCAAGGCTGACTATGAGAACTACGTCACTAGCCTGCCGGGTGTATTTGCCGCAGGCGACTGTCGGCGCGGTCAGAGCCTTGTGGTCTGGGCGATCAACGAGGGGCGCGGGGCAGCGCGGGCTTGCGATCTGTATCTGATGGGAGCAACTGACTTGCCTTAAGCGATCCTGAGACTTCAGTATCTGGATTCTGGCTGATTGCAGACTGCTGGGCATCGAAGCTGCTGGGCAATATCTACAACCCAGAATTCTGGCAGCAAAATGCCAATGCTTACTTAATTAAGAAGTCAGGCAACTGTTCAGGATCAAAGCCTTGCGACCGCAAAAAAGCTTCTAGGTGCTCTCGCTGCTGCTCCTGTTCTGAGGAGGTGCCGATTGCCCTGCGCGTCATACCAGGTCAGAGCTAATTTATAAAGAGAATCTTAAGCAGTAAGCCGCCTCAGCATCAAACGAGTTATCGAACCATAAATCATTGCTTTACTCTTGCGCTCCGCATTCAGGCTCAAGAAGACATCCGGCACGACCGGAATTCTAGGGTTGCTGCCAGCGGTGTGATAGACCGCCATATCGACGGCAAAGAACCAGTCCATACGGTCTGTCCAGATGCTCTTTGTATGGCGAGTGTATGGCGAGCTGTTGGCCAGAGAAGCTTAGCAGAAGCTCAGTAGTTTTATAGCGTCCTAGACCCCTCGCCTTATAATTTTGATTACCCTTAGATCAAGCTGGCTCCAGATTTCGATTATTTCAGCGCCAGTCGTGATTATCCAGCCGTCGGCAGTCATCCCCCAGAAGAACCCATGAAGCGTCAATCCCACTCCCGACCCTGGTTACAGCAAAGCCTCGCGCTTTCGCTGCTGCTGCTCACGGTCGATGTCGCCCCTGGGTTGGCTCAGTCAGAAGTTTTGGTGCCGACCACACCAGTCCAGAGCGGAAATCAAGTGGTCGATCAGGCGGTGCAGCAGCGGCTTGATGCCCTCAACCGCACAGCGACGCTGTTTAACACAATGCTGGCGGTGCTCTGCGTGATTACGGCGGGTGCTTTGATTGCCCTCTATCTGCTGCGGCAGTCGGTGCTGCGCGAGGTGACGGGGATTGTGCAGACGCATTTAAAGGAGGTGGGCGATCTCGAAGGTCAGATCGGCAGCGCCAAGCAGGAGATCAAGCGCCTGCTGCGGAACTACGAAGACTATGCCACAAACCTGGGTGAAGATGCAGATGGCTTTCAGCGCGACTTGGAAGCAGCCCGTGACCGCTTTGAGACGCTGCTGAGCGAAGCCTCTCGCCGCCAAAAAGACACGATTGCGGCGCTAGAAGGCCATTTGAATACTGTGCAGCAGCGCTTCGGGCAGCTTGAAACCACCGCCACCGATCGGCTAGCTGAGCTACAAACCAACGCCGAACAGCAGCGAGACGGCGTGCTGCGAGCCTTGACCACGATGCAGAGCGGCTTTGCAGGCCACTTAAGCGGCTTTGAAACTGAGACTCGCCAGCGTAAAGATGCGGCCATGCAGACTGTGGATGAGCTACAGGCCAACTTCGGGGTCTATTTGGGCGAGCTTCAGCAGGGAGCTACCACGCAGATTGAGCAGTCCCGCGACCAGATGCTCGAACGGCTGCGCGGCCTGGAAGCCGATGCCGTCAGCCACCTCAATCGCCTGCAAACCGATGCCTCGCAGCATCGCAACGAGCTGTACGCGAATTTGGAAAAATTCCGGATTGACCTGACGGCTCAGCTCTCGCAGCTTCAGGGCGACATTTTGGCGCAGCGCGACACGATCCGCCAAACGCTAGAGCATCTCTCCACCGAGCTAGTTGCCCAGCGCTCGAATGCCCAGGTGGAAATCCAGTCCCAAAAAGAGCTGATCCGCCAGGATATCGCCCAGCTCAAAACCGAATTCACGATCCAGCGCACCGACCTGCAAAACGAAGTCCAGAACCAGCAGTTCGCCCTCCAGCGCAGTCTCCAGCAGGCCGAAACCCAGTTCTTCGCCCGCCTCGACCAGCTCCAGACCGATATGCAGGCACAGCGCGAGGCAATCCGGCAAAACCTGGCGCGGCTCGACAGCGAATTTTTGGCGCAGCAGGGCGAAATTCAAGCGGCGGCTCAGGCCAAGCAGGCCGAGCTGCGCTTCATTCTCGATCAGCTTCAGGGCGAGGTGGTGACGCAGCAGGCTAACCTCCAGGCCGAGTCGGCAGCGCGCAAGGCTGAGTTTCAGCAGCTTTTGGAGCGGATTGGCGGCGACTTTACGGCGCAGCGCTCTGACTTGCAGGTGGATGCTGAGGCCAAGCGGCAGGAGTTGCAGCAGGTGGTTGAGCAGCTACAGGCCGAAGTCACCGCGCAGATTACCCAGATTCAGCTCAGCGGTCAGGAGAGCCGGGGGCTGATTTTGCAAAACTTGCAGCGCGCCGAAGCTGAATTGCTCAATCAGCTCTCGACGCTCAAAGACGACGTGCAGGCCCAGCGAGAGCGGATGCGTCAAAACTTAGAAAAGCTGGAAGCCCGATACGCCGCGCAGCTCAGCGAGTCGCAGTCCGGCACCGAAGCCCAAAAAATCGAGACGCTGGAAAAGCTCCAGCAGGCCGAAGCCGAAGTTCTGGCTCAGCTCTCTCAGCTCGAAACCGAAGCCCAAAGCCAGAAAGCCGAGATCCTGCGCCGTCTGGGCGAAATCACCCCAGAGCAAATTGCGGATGCCTTCGTCAGCGAAACCACTCAGCAGCTCAGCCAGCTCCGCGAACAGCTCGACCGCCTCAAGGCCGCCCAGCCAGATCTGTTTCTCAGCCCTGCCGAGTTTCTAGAGCAGGCCGAAGCCTACCTGAACGCGGAGCAGTACGAAGCCGCCATTGGTCAATATGATAAAATCCTGGCCAATCAGCCGGACAACCCCGACATCTGGCTAAAGCGTGGCAAAGCTCTAGAAGCGCTAAAGCGATTTGAAGGGGCGCTCTCCGCCTACGACCGCGTCGCCAAACTCCAGCCCGACAACCCGCTGGCCTGGTATCAGCAGGGCGTGGTGCTGATTGAGCTGCGGCAGTATGACGGGGCGCTGGCGATGTTTGACCGGACACTGGAGCTTCAGCCGCAGGACTACAAAACCTGGCTGAACCGGGGAATTACGCTCAGCCGCACCCGGCAGTACGAGCAGGCGCTAGCTTCGTTTGACCGAGCGCTAGAAATCAAGCCGGACTATTCAGAAGCCTACGTGAATCGGGGTGTGGCGCTAGGCAGCCTCCAGCGCTCAGAAGAGGCGCTTGACTCGTTTGCTCAAGCCACCCAGAGCGATCCTGAAAACGCGACGGCTTGGCTGAACCACGGGCTGGCTTTGCTCCAGCTCGAGCGCTACGCTGAGGCCGTAACCAGCTTTGATCGGGTCACAGAACTCAAGCCAGAACTGCCCAAAGCCTGGGACAGTCGCGGCTATGCTCTCTTGCAGCTCAACCGCGATCGGGAGGCGATTGCCAGCTTCAACCGCGCCCTCAAAATCAAGCCCGACTTTGCTAGCGCCTACTACAACCGCGCTATCTGCTACGCCATGCAGGGCGAAACCGACTCAGCAATGGAGAATCTGCAAAAGGCAATTGCCTTCAACCCGCGCTACCGCAAAGAAGCCAAGACCGACCCCAACTTCCAGAGCTTTCAGCAGGATGATTGGTTCAAAGATTTAACTGAGATTAGCCTCAGCTCGAGTTAACCCCAGCCGTTTTTGAGAAACCCTTTTAGAGAGGTGTCGCCATGCCCGAACCCAAACCGCCGATTATCAAAGTTGATGCCGTGACGCTGACGGCGGTGATTGCCGCTTTGATTTTGCTGCCGCTGCTGATTACCGGATTTTTGTCGCAGTAGGTTGCTGCAGAGCATCTGTATCTGTTTTGGCAGCAAAATAATTTAAATTCGAGTTTTTGATTTGAGCTTTACTAAGTATTGTTACCTGGTGATGATATGATCTTTTGGGGTTGAGTCAGCTCTACCGCTGATTTGGACTCTATCTCCAACAAGCTCAAGTAGGTTTTGAGGTTCCGTGAATTCTTCGTCGCCGGAATTACCCATTGAAACGTCCGCAACGTCCGCTGAGGCTCAGCCTGAGCAGGCGGCTTCGGTTTCAACAACTGCGCTGCCCGCAGAGCCAAACGCCTCTATGCAGGAATATTATCAGCTCCAGCAGGACTTGCTAAAAGTAACGCTGGTGTTAACTGGGATTATCTTTATCTCGGTCTGGATTTTTTATTCTCTTAATATTGCGCTGAACTATTTGCTTGGGGCATGTACAGGTGTGGTTTACTTGAGAATGTTGGCTCGAAACGTCGCGCAGCTTGGCAGAAGCCAGAGCAAGGTGAGTAGCTCTCGTCTGGCTCTAATCGCAGGTGTGATTATCGTTGCGTCTCGTCTAGACCAACTCATGATCATGCCGATTTTTTTGGGGTTTATGACCTACAAAGCTGCGGTGATCTTTTATATGCTGCAAACCTCGATTATGCCTAGCTCAGACTGATTCAGACTGTAATTCAATTCAGGCTTGAATCTAAACTCTAGGCAGTCCTGAGCTGCGAATGCGGACATCGGGCGAGGTTGGGGCAATCTAGCACTCCTTGAAGATTCTGGAAAAATTTGGCATGGCGCTCTTAGATGTTCCTAATCTCTTTCACTCGCTGCCCTTGGCCGAGCTGGAAGTTGGCAAACAGTTTTACTGGCATGTGGGCAATTTCAACCTGCATGGTCAGGTGTTTATCGTTTCTTGGTTCGTGATTGGGCTACTGCTAATTGCCGCAGTGCTGGGCAGTCGCAGCACCCAGATGGTGCCAACCGGCTTCCAGAACTTTATGGAATATGCGCTGGAATTTATCCGCGACTTGGCCAAAAACCAGATTGGCGAAAAAGACTACCGACCCTGGGTGCCGTTTGTTGGTACGCTATTTTTGTTCATTTTTGTCTCCAACTGGTCAGGCGCACTCGTCCCCTGGAAGCTGGTGCATTTGCCCGAAGGCGAGCTAGCCGCGCCCACAAGCGACATCAACACCACAATTGCCCTGGCGCTCTTAACCTCGTTGGCCTACTTTTACGCTGGCTTCAGCAAGAAAGGGCTGGGCTATTTTGGCAACTACGTGCAGCCCGTGGCCTTCATGCTGCCGTTCAAAATTATTGAAGATTTCACTAAGCCCCTCTCGCTCAGCTTCCGACTGTTCGGCAACATCTTGGCCGACGAGCTAGTGGTGGGCGTGCTGGTTCTCCTGGTTCCGCTGTTTATTCCGCTGCCGGTAATGGCGCTAGGTCTGTTTACGAGCGCCATCCAAGCGCTGATCTTTGCGACCCTAGCGGCGGCCTACATCGGCGAGGCCATGGAGGATCACGGTGAAGGACATGAGGAACATTAGGGCTGCTGGATTGCCCTGCCTCTGTCCGTCCAGCGTTTCGGTAATTGGGAGCATATCCTGAGAGCCTGAAACTGAATACGCGCGTAAGCGCTTTCGATCTGAGTCAACGTTTAGCTACCTGTTCTGTAGAGAAGTTAAGGAATATCCATCATGAATCCAACTGTTGCTGCTGCTTCTGTACTCGCTGCTGCTCTGGCCGTCGGTTTGGGCGCTATCGGCCCCGGCATTGGTCAAGGAAACGCTGCGGGTAGCGCTGTAGAAGGCATCGCACGTCAGCCTGAAGCAGAAGGCAAAATTCGCGGCACGCTGCTGTTGAGCTTGGCCTTTATGGAAGCGCTGACCATTTATGGTCTGGTTGTCTCCTTGGTGCTGCTGTTTGCTAACCCGTTCGCGTAGGCTCAATAGGGCTTGATTTGGGGGAGAGGCGCTGCTTCTCCCTCAACGTTAATCACTTGATTCCTAGATGCGGGACAGTCATTAAGCAGTAGATAATTATGATGCACTGGACAATTTTGCTAGCCGCAGAGGCGGCAGAAGCCGCAGGCGAGAAGGGTGGCCTGTTTGACATTGATGCCACCATGCCGTTAATGGCCATTCAGTTTTTGGTTTTGGTGGTGCTGCTCAACCTGCTGTTTTACAAGCCACTCGGCAAAGTCTTAGACGACCGCAGCGCCTATATTCGCAACAATCAGGCTGATGCTCAGGAGCGGCTTTCCAAAGCTGAAAATCTGGCTAAGCAATATGAGAAAGATCTAACCGACACGCGGCGACAGGCGCAGGCTGTGGTGGCTGAAGCCGAAGCCGAAGCCCAAAAAATTGCCGCTCAACAGATAGCAGCAGCCCAGGCAGAAGCCCAGGCACAGCGAGAGCAAGCGCAGCAGGAGCTAGATCGGCAGAAGCAAGAAGCTATGCAGAGCCTAGAGCAGCAGGTGGACTCACTGAGTCGGCAGATTCTCGATAAGCTGCTAGGCGCGGCGGGCTAGCGCCGAATTAATCTCAGGGGATTTTATCTCAAGGGATTTAACTCAGGTGCACTTGGCGGACAGATCAGACAGATTTATTTTGTAGATGGGAGATCATGGGGACTTTCTTTTTAGTGGCTGCGGAAGCAGAAGCCTCTGGGTTTGGTCTAAACCTAGATATTCTGGAGACAAATCTGATCAACCTGGCAATCATCGTGGGTGTGCTGGTCTATTTTGGTCGCGGCTTTTTGGGTAAAACCCTGAGCGAGCGCAAGGCCGGAATCGAGACCGCCATCAAAGAGGCTGAGCAGCGCAAGGAAAAAGCTGCCGCCGCGCTGGCCGAACAGCAGCAAAAGTTGGCTCAAGCCCAGAGCGAGGCGACGCGGCTGCGAACCGAGGCCGGCCAGCGTGCCGAGGTCATGCGCGCCGAAATTCTCAAGCAGGCCGATGCCGACGTAGCGCGGATGCAGGCGGCGGCGGCGCAAGATCTGACGACGCAGCAGGATCGGGTGATGAACGAGCTGCGCCAGCGAATTGCCGCTATGGCCGTCCAAAAAACCGAAGAGCAGCTCAGAGCGCAGGTCGGCGACGATGCCGGACGCGGTCTAGTTGATCGCAGCATTGCCCTGATTGGAGATGCCTCATGAACTCAACGCTTAGCCTCACCGAAGTTGCAGAACCCTACGCCCAGGCGCTGATGTCAGTGGCTCAGTCCAGCAACATCACTGACCAGATTGGCGAAGATGCCCGTTCGCTGTTAAATCTGCTGCATGAATCAGAAGATTTCCGGCTCTTGGTCAGCAGTCCGCTGATTGAAGCCGACAAGAAGAAGGCCGTGATTCGGCAGATTGTCGAGAGCCAGGTGCAGCCCTATATGCTCAACTTTTTGATGCTGCTCGTCGATCGCAGTCGCGTCTTGGTCTTACCCGAAGTCTGCGAACAGTATTTGGTGCTGCTGCGACAGATGAAGCAGACGGTGCTGGCCGAAGTCACCTCAGCGATTGAGCTGAACGACGAGCAGAAAGAGACCATCCGCCAGAAAGTCTTGGCCACCAACAGCGCCAGCGAAGTCGAACTGCAAACCCGCGTTGACCCTGAGCTACTGGGCGGCGTGGTGATTAAGGTCGGCTCGCAGGTGATTGATGCTAGCTTGCGCGGACAGCTCCGCAAGATTAGCCTGAAGCTAGGCGTGGCTTCGTAGTCAGATTTAGCAAAAGATTTAGCATATCCCCCACTCAAGCGAAGAACAGCGAGGAACTATGGCAATTAGTATCAGACCCGATGAAGTCAGCAGTATTATCCGGCAGCAGATCGAGCAGTATGACCAAGAGGTGAAATCCTCAAACGTCGGTACCGTGCTGCAAGTCGGCGACGGGATCGCGCGGGTTTACGGCCTGGATCAGGTGATGGCTGGCGAGCTGGTCGAGTTTGCCGACGGCACGGTGGGCATTGCCCAAAACTTAGAAGAAGATAACGTCGGTGTCGTACTGATGGGCGACGGCATCAATATTCAAGAAGGCAGCTCCGTCTCAGCCACCGGCAAAATCGCTTCGATTCCCGTCGGCGATGCGATGATTGGCCGCGTGGTGGACGCGCTGGCTCGACCCATCGACGGCAAGGGCGAAATCGCGGCCAGCGAAACCCGCCTGATTGAGTCTCCTGCTCCCGGCATCATCGAGCGTAAGTCGGTCTATGAGCCGATGCAGACGGGTATTACCGCCATCGACGCGATGATTCCCATCGGTCGCGGCCAGCGCGAGCTGATCATTGGCGACCGTCAGACCGGCAAAACCACGATCGCCATCGACACGATCCTCAACCAGCGCGGCGGCGATGTTGTCTGCGTCTACGTGGCCATCGGGCAAAAAGCCTCAACCGTGGCGCAGGTGGTTAACGTGCTTCAAGAAAAGGGCGCGATGGACTACACCGTAGTGGTAGCTGCCAACGCCAGCGACCCAGCAGCGCTCCAGTTCTTAGCTCCCTACACGGGCGCTTCGATTGCCGAATACTTCATGTACAAAGGCAAGCATACGCTGGTGATCTACGACGACCTCTCTAAGCAAGCCCAAGCCTACCGGCAGATTTCGCTGCTGCTGCGTCGTCCGCCTGGTCGCGAAGCCTATCCTGGCGACGTGTTCTATCTGCACAGCCGCCTGCTGGAGCGCGCCGCCAAGCTCAGCCCCGAACTGGGTGAAGGCAGCATGACCGCCCTGCCCATCGTAGAAACACAGGCGGGTGACGTATCGGCCTACATCCCCACCAACGTGATTTCGATCACCGATGGTCAGATTTTCCTCTCTTCCAACCTGTTCTACTCCGGCCAGCGTCCGGCGGTGAACCCCGGTATTTCGGTATCGCGGGTGGGTTCGGCAGCGCAGACCAAGGCCATGAAAAAAGTGGCAGGTAAGGTAAAACTAGAACTCGCGCAGTTTGACGAGCTGCAAGCCTTTGCTCAGTTTGCCTCTGATCTAGATCAGGCCACCCGCAACCAGCTGGCGCGGGGTCAGCGCTTGCGCGAGATTTTGAAGCAGCCTCAGTATTCGCCGCTCTCGGTGCCTGAGCAAGTGGCGATCATCTACGCCGGGATCAACGGCTATTTAGATGAAATCCCGGTGGAGAAAATCACCAGCTTTGCTAAGGGGCTGCGCGACTACCTGAAGACCAGCAAGTACAGCGAAATTGTGGGCAACCAAAAGGTGCTGAGCGAAGAGGCCGAGACATCGCTGAAAGAGTCGATCAACGATTTCAAAAAGTCCTTCCAGGCTTAGGCGCTAGGCTCGAACGGGCTTTGGTGCAGATCATCCAAAGCCCCGTATGCTTCTTGATTCGCGTGCTGTCAATTACTTCAGCGATAACTTCAGCGATAACTTTAGCCCACAACCGCGCCCACAACCGCTATGCCTAACCTCAAAGAAATTCGCGACCGGATTCAGTCGGTCAAAAACACGCGCAAAATCACCGAAGCGATGCGGCTAGTTGCTGCTGCCAAAGTCCGCCGCGCCCAAGAGCAGGTGACGGCCACCCGCCCATTCGCTGACCGCTTAGCGCAGGTGCTCTACGGACTCCAGACACGCCTGCGGTTTGAAGATGTGAACCTGCCCCTGTTGCAGCAGCAGCAGCAAGCGCTGACCTCCGTGGCGCTGCTGGTGGTGACGGCAGACCGGGGACTCTGCGGCGGCTACAACTCCAACGTGATTCGGCGCGCCGAGCGCCGAATCAAAGAGCTACAGGCCGACGGCATCAAATATACGCTGGTGCTGGTAGGCCGCAAGGCAATCCAGTATTTCCAGCGCCGCGACCAGCCAATTACCGCCACTTTCTCTGGTCTAGAGCAGATCCCAACGGCGGCTGAGGCTGGCAATGTGGCAGACGAGCTGCTGACGCTCTTCTTATCTGAAACCGTGGATCGAGTCGAGCTGATCTACACCAAGTTTGTCTCGCTAGTGAGTTCGCGTCCAGTGATCCAGACTTTGATGCCGCTTGACCCTGAAGACTTTGTAGATCCAGACGACGAGATTTTTCGGCTCACCAGTCGGGGGGGCGAACTAGCCGTTGAGCGCACCCAAGTGACGGCTCCCACGCCTGCGCCCATCTCCAAAGACATGATCTTTGAGCAAGATCCGGTGCAGATTTTAGAAGCGCTGCTGCCGCTCTATCTGAACAACCAGCTGTTGCGGGCGCTACAAGAGTCCGCAGCCAGCGAGTTGGCTGCCAGGATGACGGCAATGAGCAACGCCAGCGACAACGCCAAAGAGCTGACCAAAACCCTGACGCTTTCCTACAACAAGGCGCGGCAGGCAGCGATCACGCAGCAGCTGATGGAAGTAGTCGGCGGTGCTGAAGCGCTCACCTGAAGCGCTCACCTGGAGATTATTTTGAGATTTGTCCTAGAACTTCACTTTGAGATGGCGGCAGCTACCCGAACTTTTGGGTAGCTGCTTTTTTATCGCTCGTTGCGGCTCCGATGCCGCTTTGCAGTCAGGCTGAGATTGACCTGAGCCAACAGCTCCAAAATTGGCGTAGAAGTTGAGAATACCTGATCGGCGATAGAATTCCAGGCTGAGATCCTATCTGCACTGCGGGTCGCTGTCTCCGATAGCGCTGGTCGATCTTGCCAGACAAAGATCAGCGGCGGGTGCTGAATCTGCTTGAGCTGCTGTGCTATTTGCGACACCACATGAGCGGGTAGATCTGATGGCGCACAGAGTAACAGCAAATCTACAGTCTGCTGCTGAAGCTTGTGCTGAATCTGCCCCCAATCTTGACAGACCACGCTGCGGAATCCTGCGGTTTGGAGATATTGAACCAATGCCCGCACGGGCGGCTGAACTGCATCGACAGTCTCAGCAGTTGCTTCAGCAGTTTCAGCATTCAGGTTCCAATGCATTGCGCCGCAGTCGGTCACCAGCACATGCGGAACCCAGCTCACCCCTGCCGCCAACTGCATGATCTGCACCAGTTCAGCAATCTGCGGCGCCGACTGATCCGCTGCCAGTGACATTGCCAGATAGGGAAACACCGAAAGTCCCGGCATTTGATGTGCTGCCTGGGTTAATTCAGCACTCAGCGTGATCAAGGGCAGCTTTGCTAAAGCCGACTGACTGAGTGCCTGCATAAACGCCTGCGGTTCGCTCTGAACTTGATCGATCAGCACCAGATCCGGTTTCCAAACCCTCGCTAGCAGATCAGCCTGGTCGAGATCATCCACTTCTAGAACGCGGCAGTGATAGGGATGCAGCAGCCGATTCACGCCCTGGGTCAGCGTCTGAGACGAAACTAACGTGAAGGTGGGACTGCCCTCATAGAGATGCAGTACGGTCAGATCCGAAATCAAATCTGACAGGGCAGATTCTTCTCGATCAACTAGCCGCTCCAGACACTGTTGCAGGGCTTCGGTGTCGACGGGCAAGCTCAAAAAGCCATCCGCCCCCTGCTGCAACGCCTGCTCGCGCTCTACCCAGAGCGCCGTCACCACGAGCGGAATCTCGCGGGTGGATTCGTCGGCTTTGAGCAGAGTCAGCACATCCCAGCCCGAGAGCAGCGGCAGCGTTGGGTTGAGCAAAATGGCGGCGGGCTGGAGACGGCGAGCTTTTTCAATCGCCTCAGTTCCAGATCGGGCGATCACCGAGCGATAGCCGAGTTCAGCGAGCTGACTAGTTCTCTCGGTCAGTTGCTCCGCTTTGTCTTCAATGATGAGCAGCAGCCGATTCCGCTCTGCCAGCGTCGAGCGGGCTTCTGAGACAAGGCTATGGTCGGCCTGAGGCGGCGCAGGCGGCAGCAGCAGCGTAAATCGGCTGCCGATGCCCGGCGTTGAGGTGAAGGTGACATCGCCGCCATGCAGCCGCGCTAGCTGCTGCGTCAGTACTAGCCCCAGCCCTGTCCCCTGAAACTGGCGGGTTAGCATCTGTTCTAGCTGCTGAAATTTTTGGAAGATCAAATGCTGCTTATCTGCCGGGATGCCGATGCCAGTATCCCAAACGGTGAAGGAAATCCAGCCTTCCCAGCTCTCGACTTGCAGGCCAAACTCGCCGCCCGGTTCGGTGAACTTAATTGCGTTAGAGAGCAGATTGGTGAGCATCTGCCGCAGCCGCAGCTCATCTGCCACAATGTAGTCCAAATCGGGCTGAATCTCTAGCCGAAAGTTGAGCGGCGGCACTGGATCGGCATTGCGGGCTAGCTCAGCACTCTCAATGAGCTGGCGCGACTGCTCATAGGTTTGCTGGCAGAGTGTTTCAATATGGATCGGCTCCAAAAGCAGCTCTAGTTGACCCGTTTCAGTGCGGGTTAAGTCGAGAATGTTGTTGACGATGGCCACCAGATGCCGCCCGCCCTGATAGATCAGCTTGGCGTAGTGAGACTGACGCTCGTTGAGGCTGCCAATCTGCTGATCTTTGAGCAGGCTAGACATGCCTAGAATCGCGGTTAGCGGCGTTTTAAGCTCGTGGCTCATGCAGGCTAGAAACTCGTCTTTGAGTCGATTTAGCTGGAGCAAATCAGCATTTTTAGCGGCTAGCTCTTGAGCAATCTGCTGCTGCTCAGTCATATCTTCTGCCCAAACCAGCCAGAGCTGCTCGGTTTGAATTAGGCTGCGCCAGTTAGGATCGGGATTAAATTTGAGCGAAGCTAGCTTAAACGAGGAGTGGTTCGTTGACCAGTCCATCTGCGGCTCAGCTGCCTGCCCGTGCAGGTTGGAGCGACCCATCGGAATTTTGATAAACTGCCAGACCCGCTCTTGCCCCGTCTCCATTGGGCAAATGCAGACGCAGGTGTTGGGTTCGGAGCCAAGCTGGCAGCTGCCAGCTTGGCTATCTGACTGCACCTGGAAGCTACTCAAGGGCTCTTCGTCAATCGCCCCGTCTCGCGCTATCGCTGTTTCCAGGATGCGGGCGGCGGCTCGGCGAATCCGCTGTGGATGCTGAATGGCTCCCACCTGCTGCCGCCAAGCCAGGTTTTGGCTGACTACGCGCCCCGTAGAGGTTTGCAGCATCAAGGGCAGCGGCAGGCGCTCCAGGAGGTCAATCAGTGGATCGGGGAAAGGGTGAGCTGCCGCAGCGGGTTGAGAGAGAATCAGGCAGTGGGGATAATTCGCGCCCAGCTCAGTGCCCAGCTCAGTGCCCAGCTCAGTGCCCAGCTCAGTGCCACCCGCAGCAGCAGCCTTAGCAGCAGCCTCAACCCGCAGCACCGCGATTAGCTTGACGTGATCGAGCAACCCCACCCATTGCCCGGTCGAGTCTGCCCAGACTAACGGTAGATTGGGATCAGCCGCATCCTGATAGAGCTGTTCTTGAAGCTGGGCGAGATCGGCATCGGTCTGGAGCAGCCGGACGGGCTGAAGCAGCTCAGGTGAATCCTGAAGCAGCGCCGTGAGCAGCAGCTTCTGCGGCCAGATCTCCGATAGATCGAGCGGCATCACCGCAATAAATCGACAGAGATGTAGAATGCTCGGCGGTTGTTCCTTCGTCTGCCCGTTGACGAGCACCTGATCTGCGCCGCTTTGCCGAAATAGCTGCCAAACTTCTGCCAGAGTCATTGCTGCATGGCAGGTAGGAACTGAAATCATGAATTCTCTGAGACAAGAGATATTCATTTGCAGCAGATCCAGAGGAGTCTGGAGACAATGAGCATGAAGAACCTGAGTGAAGCTTGCTGAAGCAGAATCCAGAATCAGAGAATTGCTAGAGAGCTTCTATAAAAACTCAGCAGATCTAGAAAACCGAGTGAGCGCGCTCTGCATGATGGCCCGCGGGATGGCCTGCGTGATTTCGACTTTAGCAGAGTTCTGAGGCTGAGCTATTGAGCCTAATATCCTAATTATGCCGGGATCCTGGTGGGATAATGCCCTTCTCCATTACAATTAAGTGTTAAGTATTTTGATAACTATAAATATTTTTGTATAGCTATCCTGTTGATTTTTATTGCCAAAGCGGTTGAATTCAGTCAGATGGTACAGCAGCTGCGGTTGGTCAAAAAGCTTGAAGAGCGTCTGGGATATCTGGGTGTTTATGACAAGCGTCATCCTCAAATCTTTTTACAGAACATGACTCCGCCTCAGAAAGCAGACCTGTTGCGGCAGCTCAAGCAGGACTATCGCGAGATTATTCTGGCTTACTTTTCAGATGAACCCGGTCTCAACGATCAGATTGATAAATTCGTCAACTTAGCGTTTTTAGTTGATGTACCCATCTCTCAAATCGTCGAGATTCATATGGAAATCATGGATGAATTCTCGAAGCATTTGAAGCTGGAAGGGCGGAGCGATGAGATACTGCTCGACTACCGACTCACGCTGATTGACATGCTGGCTCACCTCTGTGAAATGTATCGCCGCTCAATCTCGCGTGAGTCCTAGATTTTTGGCCTTGCTGAATCTAGGATAGGATGACAGCACCGAGTGAATTCATACGTCCCTTGAAAAAAACCTACATCCTAAAGCTGTACGTGGCGGGCAACACCCCCAACTCGGTGCGCGCCTTAAAAACGCTGAATAATATTTTGGAAAAAGAATTTCAGGGGGTCTACGCGCTGAAGGTCATCGACGTGCTGAAAAATCCGCAGCTTGCCGAAGAAGACAAAATCCTGGCCACCCCAACGCTTGCCAAGATTCTGCCGCCGCCGGTTCGCAAAATCATCGGCGATCTCTCTGACCGCGAGCGCGTCTTGATTGGCCTGGATCTGCTCTATGACGAGCTGCAAGAAGAAGAGCTAGAAGAGTAGCGCTGACATCACGATTGGCTGGAGCAGACTCAGAACGGCCAGAGCGCGTCGATAATTCCGTATAATTCAGGGACAGAGCGGCATTCCAGAAATTGGATTCGCTTCAGGGTTCGATCTAGATCGAGTAAAGGTTACAGGACTCATGACCCAGGCCAATTCCAGTCAGTCGCAGAATGCCGAGGTGGTGGGCGTTCACAAGATGCGCACCATGATCGAAGGGTTTGACGATATCAGCCACGGCGGGCTGCCAATCGGACGCACGACGCTGGTGAGCGGCACATCTGGTACGGGCAAAACCCTGTTTGCAACGCAGTTTCTCTACAACGGCATCACCCAGTTTGACGAGGCAGGCGTGTTTGTCACCTTTGAAGAGTCGCCTGCCGACATTATCAAAAACGCCTACAGTTTCGGCTGGAACTTGCAGCAATTCGTAGACGAAGGCAAACTATTTATCCTGGACGCTTCGCCGGACCCCGAAGGCCAAGATGTGATTGGCAACTTTGACCTATCGGCCTTGATTGAACGCATTCAGTACGCGATTCGCAAATACAAAGCCAAGCGGGTTTCGATTGACTCTGTGACTGCGGTGTTTCAGCAGTACGACGCGGCTTCGGTCGTGCGGCGCGAGATTTTTCGGCTGGTGGCGCGCCTGAAGCAGGTGGGCGCAACCACAATTATGACCACCGAACGGATTGAGGAATATGGCCCGGTGGCCCGGTTTGGCGTGGAAGAGTTTGTCTCAGACAACGTGGCGATTGTCCGGAACGTGCTGGAAGGCGAGCGGCGGCGGCGCACCATCGAGATTCTGAAGCTGCGCGGCACCACCCACATGAAGGGCGAGTATCCGTTTACGATTACGGGGCAGGGCGTGAACATTTTCCCGTTGGGGGCAATGCGGCTAACCCAGCGCTCTTCTAACGTGCGGGTCTCATCGGGTGTGACCACGCTCGACGAAATGTGCGGCGGCGGCTTCTTCAAAGATTCGATTATTCTGACCACCGGCGCCACCGGCACAGGCAAGACGCTGCTGGTCAGCAAGTTTTTGCAGAATGCCTGCAATCAGGGCGAGCGCGCCATTCTGTTTGCCTACGAAGAGTCGCGAGCGCAGCTCTCCCGCAACGCCTATTCCTGGGGCACAGATTTTGAGGAGCTAGAGCAGCAGGGCTTGCTGAAAATCATCTGCGCCTATCCGGAGTCAGCTGGCTTAGAAGACCACCTGCAAATCATTAAGTCGGAGATCTCGGAGTTTAAGCCTTCGCGGATTGCGATTGACTCGCTCTCAGCTTTGGCGCGCGGCGTCAGCAACAATGCGTTTCGCCAGTTTATTATTGGCGTCACCGGATTCGCCAAGCAGGAAGAAATCACCGGCTTTTTCACCAACACAACCGACCAGTTCATGGGGTCGAATTCGATCACCGATTCGCATATTTCGACAATCACCGACACCATCTTGATGCTGCAATATGTCGAGATTCGCGGCGAAATGGCGCGGGCGATTAACGTGTTTAAGATGCGGGGCTCTTGGCACGATAAAGGTATCCGCGAATATGTGATCAGCGGCGACGGGCCAGAAATCAAAGACTCGTTCCGCAACTTCGAGCGAATTATCAGCGGCTCACCCACCCGGATTGCGGTAGACGAGAAAAATGAGCTGTCACGGATTGTGCGCGGCGTGCAGGAAAAGGCTGAGGAGTAGACTAGCGCTGATTTCTAGTCAGACTCACCTCTTAGTAATCTGTCTCTTCTTCGTATTCCACGACGCGCTTGCGCTCTGGGATATTCACCGGAGTCTGCCGGGGCTGAGGGTTTTCGTCATCTTCCCAGGCATCTTTGGTCACATCTTCGTCAGAAACTAGCTTAGCCTGCGGAATGTCGGCATAGGGCACGGCAGGCTCATAGCTGTCATCGTCCCAGTTGGAAGCTTCGGACTGCTCTTGCCGCATCGTTTTCAGCGGCGGGCTGACCTCGCGCTGCTCCCGCTCCCAGTTATCATCATCCCAGGTTTCTTGTGCGACGGGGACGCGCTGCTGTAGCGGCTCGACAGGGACGCGCACCCCGGAGGGCAGCTGATTTTCAGTTTTGGTAGGCGTGGCGTAGTCGATTTCGTCATCACGCTCCCAGGGCGGTTTGCCAATGCCAATCCGCTCTAGCAGCCCTACCGTGAGCTGGCTCAGCTTCTCTTCTGCGCCTTCAAACACGATCAGCCTGTCGGGGCCACTGCTTACCACTTCCTGCATCGACAGCTCATAGGTGCTAATCAACTGATCCGGGATTTGGGGCAGGCCGATTGAGGCAACGACAATGGCCTCCACGCGCCCGTCGGCGGTATCGAACTTGAAGCCGCGCACTTTGCCCAACAGCTCGCCTGTTTCGGTAATCACTTCGCTGTTGATCAGAGTGCTGTAGGCTTCGGCGTTGAAGTCATCTTCCATCGTGATGTTGTCATCCACCAGCACCACGTCCCCAATTTGGCGAACGCTGGTGAGCAGCATGGCTTGCTGGATATTTGAGAGCACGCCAGACAGCACGCTTTCGCGCATGCCGACAGCGACAACCTCGCGCCGATCGACATCGACCCAGAGCTGGCTAACCACGCCAAGCCGCTTACCGCTGCTGCGCGTAATAATCTGCGTGCCCATCAAATCCGAACGCTGGCAATACTGTGGTTCAGTCATGTGGTTCAAAAATCATGTTCGAGTCTAAACGCTCGCAGCGGTCTTCAGCCTCAGCGTATTACCCAGCGTATCACCCAATTTAACCTGAAGCGCCCTGCTGCAAGGTTAGCCCCAGAACCTGAGTGTAGGCTCCGCGAGCTTGGGTGACGCCAATGGTGCGCTCAGCAGATTCAATCATCGGTCGGCGCAGGCTGACCACAATAAACTGGGCTTGCTGAGCCTGGTGTTTAATCATTCTAGCTAATCGCTCCACATTTGCCCCATCCAGGAACATATCCACCTCGTCGAAAGCGTAGAAGGGCGAAGGGCGATAGCGCTGGAGCGCAAAGATAAAGCTGAGCGCCGTCAGCGACTTTTCGCCCCCCGACATGGAGGCCAGCCGCCGCACGGGTTTGCCTTTAGGATGCGCCACCAGATTCAGGCCGCCTGCGAACGGATCTTGCGGATCGTCGAGCTGCAGGTAGCCGTCGCCGTCGGAGAGTTCGGCAAAGATCGTCTGAAAGTTCTCGTTGACGGCATCAAAGGCTTCTTTGAAGGCGCGCTGCCGCAGGGTGGTAAAATTCTCGATTCGCAGCAGCAATTCGGTGCGCTCTTCGTCCAGCGTCGTCAGCTTTTGGCTCAGCTCTGCGAGTCGTGCCTGCGTCTTCTCGTACTCTTCCAGCGCCAGCATATTCACAGGCTCCATCGCCTGCAGTCGCTTCTGCATAGAACGCAACTCGTGCTGCAAAGCGGCCAGATCTGTGCCCTCCGGGATTTCGGGCAGTGGGTCGGGCAGTTCGGCGCGCTGGGTCGCGAGCTGGGCTTGCAGCGTCACTAGCTCCTGACGGCGGGTTTGCTGAGTTTCAACGAGCTTTTGCCGCTGCCATTCCAGCTGTTGATAGGCAGTTTGCTGCTCGCGGAGCTGGCGTTCGGCGCGATCCCGCTCTTGCTTTTCGGCGGAGAGGGTTTGATCGAGCGCGGCTAGAGCAGTCTGGGTGGTGGCAATCTGCTCGGTGAGCTGCACCGCCTGAGCCTGCAAGTCAGCAGACTGGGTGAGCTGTCCAGTCTGCCGCGCCCGCTGCTCTTGGATACGCTGCTGGGCCTGCTCGATTTTCTCCTGGAACCGCTGGCGCTGCATCTCTAGATCGCGCAGATGCTGTTCGGCGGCTTGCAGGGTGAGCTGGCGCTGAGCAAGCTGGGCTTCCTGTTGCCGGATGCCCGCCTGAAGCTGCTGCCATTCGCTGTGGGTCTGCGACGCTTCCAGAGCCGTCATCGCTTGGCGCTGCTGGGCAAGCAGAGCTTCCTGACGCGGCAGGTCACGCTCTAAGGCCACCAGACGAGCCTCGGCGGTAGCTAGCTCCTGCTGATTTTGGCCGAGCTGCGCCCGAATCTGGCCTTCCTGGGCAATCAAACTCATCAGCTCTTTTTGGAGCTGCTCAATCTGGAGCTGCACCGAACGCTGCGACTGTCGCGCTTCCGAAAGCGCCTGCGCTTTTTCCTTGACTTCAACGACCGCTTTGGCAATCTGGCGCTCGCAGTGCTGCAACACCTGGGCAATCTCCTGGAGCCGCTCGCGCAGCGTCACCGCCTCAGCCGATTCGCCGGCTTCAACCCTGCCAAAATGCAGCGTTCCCTGGCGATTGGCAAGACTGCCGCCCGTCATTGCGCCGCTGGTTTCGAGCAGCTCGCCGTCTAGCGTCACGATCCGGTACTGCCCCATCTGGCGGCGGGCAGATTGCAGATTGGCGAAGACCACCGTGTTGCCAAAGACGTAGGAAAACACCTCGCGGTAGCGGTCATCGCAGTCAATCAGGCTGCTGGCTTGGTCAATGAATCCTTCAGGGCGGTTCCATTTGGGCAGGTTGGCGGGTGAGCTGGCGCGAATTTTGTTCAGCGGCAAGAAGGTGGCGCGTCCGGCGCGCTGGCGCTTCAGCAGCTCGATGCCGGCAGCGGCAATGCTGTCATCTTCCACAATCAGGTAGCTGAGTCTGGCTCCGGCGGCAATTTCGAGAGCCAGCTGATACTGAGCATCTACCCGACCCAACTCGGCCACCAGCCCGCAGATTCCTGGCAGACCTGCCTCAGCCAAAATTTTGCTCAGCCCCGTGCCCTGCGACTCGCGGATGATTTGCGCCTGTGCCTCCAGCTTGTCGAGCTGGCGATGCTTATCGCGCTGTTCGGTGAGCAGACGCGCCTGGGTGTCTTGCTGTACCTGGAGTTCGCGTTCGGAGGCTGAGAGCGACTGCTCCTGCTGGCTGATCGCCTGAATCGAGCCAATCACCTGCGCCTCAACCTGGCTGCGCTGGCGCTGCTGGGCGGCAATTTCGCCTGTGACGGTGGTGAGCGCATTGGTCTGCTCCTGAATTTTCAGCTTCAGCTGGCTGGTGCGTTCTTGCAGGCGGGCTTGCTCGGTGCGCTGCGGCTCTAGCGTTGCTTGCAGGGCTTCGATTTCGCGACGCAGGGCGGTCTGCTCCTGCACCCAGGCATCGGATGCGGAGGCAATGGCGTTGGCGGCTTCGCGCTGCTGCTCTAGCGCCTGCTGAGCTTGGTCGCGCTCGGCTTTTAACTTGAAGAGATCTTCCGACTCGGCTCGCTGCTTGTCGCGCCCCAGCGCCTCCATCTGTCGCAGGTACTCCTGGATGTCCTGCTGACTACGCTCTAGGCTTTTGGCGGTTTCCTGACGGGCGTTGGCTAGCTCCTGCTGCTGCCGCTGAAGCTGCCGTAGCTCTGCCTCACGGGTCGCCAAGCTGGCCTGGAGCGCCAGCAGTTCATCCTCGCCCAGCGCCTTAACATGCCGATTCAGCCGATCCAGCAAAATCGTTGCCTGCTTGATCTCCTCAGCCATCGCGGTGAGGCGTTCGGCTAGCTCCACGGTGGTTTGGTCGCCTGCCGCAATCTGGAGCTGGAGCTGCTCGGCCTGCTTGGCCTGCGTCTGCCAGCCCAGCACCGCCTCCCACTGCGACTTGTTTTGCAGCTCTAGCTTCAGCCGCTGGTAGCGCTCGGCCTTGATCCGATCCTGCGAGAGCTTGTCGCGCTGAGTAGTCAGCTCACGCTCGACGATCCGAAACCGCTCCTCGCGCTCTTTGACAGCATCCAGCTTGCCTTTGGCCTGGTCGATTTTGCGGTCGAAGGCGGCAACTCCAGCCAGCTCGTCGATAATTTCGCGGCGCTCGCGTGAGTTCATCGAAATAATGCTGGTGACATCGCCTTGCAATACGACGTTGTAGCCTTCAGGATAGACATGCACTTTCTGGAGCTGCTCGTGCAGTTCAGTGAGGGTGCAGGGCTGGGCGTTGAGGTAGTAGTTGGAGGTGTAGGTGCCCTGCTGTGTCACCCGCAGCTTGCGCATTACCGTCCATTCTGTCGCACGCTCTAGGTGATTGGCCTCGAAGTCTGCTGTTTCCGCAGCCTCCTGCTCAGAATCCTCTAGCATTTGCTGAATATCGCCCGCCTCCAGCGCAAAAGTGGCCGTGACGCTGGCTTCCACCACCGAACGACCGCGACCCGACTGCGTTTGATTGACCAGATCTGGCAGCCGTTCGGCACGCATTCCTTTGGAGCTAGACAGCCCTAGCGCAAACAGCAGCGCGTCGAGGATATTGGATTTGCCCGACCCGTTGGGGCCAGAAATGACCGTAAATCCCGGCAGCAGCGGCACGTCAGTTGTGCCGCCAAAGGACTTGAAGTTGGTTAGCTCGACGCGCTTGATATACACAGGCTGCCTATTGGGTCTTAGTACGAATATACTAACTTACAAAGAAAAATCAAGGGGTCTAGGAAGATTAAGCTAGGAAATCTGGCGAAAACGGCAAAGTTGCTCTTTACTTTACTCAAAAAAACCAAAACTGACCCGACAGGGCTATAAAAATCTAGTTCGGCGGCAGCAGCCAGCTAAGATGAGCCAATGGCTGATACAGAAAATCAAAGAACCTATGCCACCCGCCGCATTGTCCGACATTACGCTGCCCTCCGTGAACTTCAGCCTGCTGAACAGACTATCTTCAATCTGCTGCGAGATCGACTGCCTAAAATGCAGATGCTCGATATTGGTGTCGGCGGCGGTCGCACGACGCTGCATTTTGCACCAGCTGTAGCCAGCTATATCGGCATCGACAGCTCAGCCAAGATGATTGCCGCCTGCCGACAGCGTTTTGCCGATCGAGTCTTTGAATGCGGCGATGCTAGAGCCATGCCTCAGTTTGCAGATAATTCGTTTGACTTTGTGCTGTTTAGCTTTAATGGCCTAGACTATATGCCTCATGCCGACAGGCTGCGGGTGCTGCAAGAGGTGCGTAGAATTTGTAGACCGGGCGGATATTTTTGCTTCTCTAGCCACAATTTGCAGGCAATGGAGCAGATGTTTTGCTGGAAGAACCAGCTCAGCCGGAACCCGCTCACCACCTACAGCAATCTGGTAATGCTGCTGCTGCTGCGCGGCTTGAATCGCTCAATTAGCCCCAGGCGGCTGAAAGCTGCTGACCATGCCGTAATCCGAGATGAGTCGCATAATTTTCGGCTGCAAACTTACTACGTCAGACCGCAGGTACAGATTCAGCAGCTGGCCGCATTCCAAACAAGCTGGATCTACTCCTGGCAAAGCGGCCTAGAGATTACCGACAGCGCGGATGCCAGCCCCGACCTGTGGCTTTACTATCTTTGCACTATCGCTGCGTGATTCTGCAACTTGGCTCACCTCATCGATCTCTGAGGCGTTTAGCTCCCTGATAGAGCAGCCCCAACCCAATCAGCTGTACCAGATGGTAGAGATCAGCGCCAGTCAACCCGCCGACCGAGGGCTGACCGTGGAGCAAGATCAGCGCCAGCCCGGAAGTCAGGATTCCCGATGCCAGCCAGGGAGATGCTGCCGCAGGTCGCCAAGCTTGCAGCAGCAGCGCTATCCCCAGTGAAATCATGTAGTCAAGCGCAGCAGCTTCAAAGTGAGGAGAGCTACCCCAGAGCCACAGCGTTTTGATTAGCGCCGCTAGCAGCAGCCAGTTGCGGTAAGGACGCACCGAACTGCCGATCACACTGCCGCTCAGCAGCATTAGACTTGCCCAGCTGAGGCTGTAAATCATGGCGCGCCAGAGGTCATATCCCAACGCGCCAAGCTGCGCGGAAAATCCGTGACAGGTGCCACCCAAAGCCGCCGCCAGAGCCACAAAGCCAAACGCCATCCCCCAGCAGCCTACCGAAACTTGCCGCTTCAGCCAGCCGATCCGCAGCAAAAAGCCTGCAAAAATACAGGCAACCCCCGCCAGCGCATAGTCGGTGAGCGTCGTGATGGGTTCACTCATGGGTGGCTAGAGCATTAGGCCAGACGGAATGCCAGACAAAAAGCTAGGTAATATGCCAGATAAAAGGCCAGAAAACAGGAGAACAGCATGGGCATTGAAATCGAGCGCAAATTTTTGGTGCAAAACGAAGGCTGGCGAGGACTGGCTGAAGGCATCCTCTATCGACAAGGCTATCTCGCCAGCCGTCCGGGCTGCACGGTGCGGGTGCGAGTTGCGGGCAACCAGGGCTACTTGACTATCAAAGGCAGCACCGCTGGCATTAGCCGTGCTGAATATGAGTATGGCATTCCGCTAGAGGATGCGGCGCAGCTGTTGGATCGCCTTTGCCAGTTGCCGTTAATCGAAAAAACGCGCTATCGGATTCCGGTCGCGTCGGGTTTAGTCTGGGAGGTCGATGAATTTGCCGGCGAGAATCAGGGACTCATCGTAGCCGAGATTGAGCTTTCTCAGGCCGATCAAAGCATTGAGCTGCCGGACTGGATTGGCCTAGAGGTGTCGGATGATCCGCGCTACTTCAACGCGAATCTAGTCAACCACCCGTATTGCCGCTGGTGAAGATACGTTATTTTCAGGAGACTATCAGGAGACTGTCAGGAGATTGCGTGAGATAGCTAGCTGCTAGGCCTCTGCCGGCGCAGCAGCTAGCTGTCTCGCCTGCAAAGCTTCCTCAGTTTTCTGACGATCTAGCTTTAGCACCAGCACGCCTAGAGGCGGCAGGCAAAGGTCGATCGAGTAGGGCTGGTTGTGCAGCGACCATTCTTCTGCCCATTTGCCACCCAAATTGCCCATGTTGCTGCCGCCAAACTCGCGCGAGTCGCTGTTGAGTAGCTCGCTGTAGAAGCCAAACTCCGGCACGCCAACGCGATAGTGAGAATGCGGCTGCGGCGTAAAGTTGCAAACCGTGACGATAAACTCCTTGGGATCATCTTTGGCACGCCGCAAAAAGGCCACAACGCTGTGCCGATTGTCGCTGCAATCAATCCACTCAAAGCCGTCAAATGAGAAGTCCTGTGTATAGAGAGCTGGCTCGCTGCGGTAGAGCGCATTGAGGCGGCTCATGAAATAGTTTAGCTTTCGGTGTGGCTCAGAGTTGAGCAGATGCCATTCTAGGTCGCCCCAGACGTTCCACTCCGTCCACTGGCCAAACTCCATGCTCATAAACAGCGTCTTCTTGCCGGGATGCGTGAACATATAGCCATACAGACAGCGCATATTCGCCATCTTCTGCCATTCGTCCCCCGGCATCTTGCCAATCATGGGGCTTTTGCCATGCACCACCTCATCATGCGACAGCGCCAGCATGAAGTTTTCGGTGAAGGCATACATGATGCTGAAGGTGACGTTGTTTTGGTGGAATTGCCGGAACCAGGGATCCATATGGAAATAGTCCAGCATGTCGTGCATCCAGCCCATGCTCCACTTCAAGTTGAAGCCCAAGCCCCCCATGTAGGTCGGCCAGGAGACCATCGGCCAGGTAGTAGATTCTTCGGCAATCGAGAGCGCACCTGGGAAATAGCCAAAAATCAGGTGATTGAGCTGTCGCAAGAAGTCGGCAGCTTCGATATGCTCGCGTCCGCCATATTGGTTGGGCACCCATTCGCCAGCCGGACGCAGATAGTCGAGGTAGAGCATTGAGGCAACGGCATCCACTCGAATTCCATCGATATGGAACTTATCGAACCAGAATAGAGCGTTGGCCACCAAGAAGTTCCGCACCTCGTTGCGGCCATAGTTGAACACCAGCGTTCCCCACTCTTTATGCTCGCCCTTGCGCGAGTCCGCATATTCGTAGAGTGCCGTGCCGTCAAAATTAGCCAGCCCATGCCCGTCCTTAGGGAAATGCCCCGGCACCCAGTCCATGATCACGCCAATGTCGTTTTGGTGGCACTGATCGACGAAATACATGAAGTCTTGCGGACTGCCGTAGCGCGAGGTAGCCGCATAGAAACCCGTCACCTGATAGCCCCAGGAGCCGTCAAACGGATGCTCGGTAACGGGCAGCAGCTCAATGTGAGTAAAGTTCAGCTCTTTAACATAGGGGATCAGCTTGGCAGCTAGCTCCCGGTAGGTCAAGAAGCGGGCACCCGGCTTCAGGTCAGCGACTATTACGGGCGGAATGAGCTGACCGTCGCCGTCATGGGCTGGCTCGTTGTAGTCGCCATGCATCCAAGAGCCTAGATGCACTTCGTAGACCGAAATTGGTTCCAGCAGCGGGTCGGTATTGCGGCGCTTTTCCAGCCAAGCGCTGTCGTTCCAGCTATAGGTGGCCAGATCGCAGACAATCGAGGCTGTTTTGGGGCGCACTTCCTGTTGAAAGCCGTGGGGATCGGTTTTCTCATAGATATGCCCTGCCTGGTTCTTTACCTCATATTTGTAGCTAGATCCCGGCTTGACGCTGGGAATAAACAGCTCCCAGATGCCGCCATCTCTAATCCGCATCTGGTGCTCGCGCCCGTCCCACTGGTTGAAATCACCCAGTACTGAGACGTTGCGAGCGTTCGGTGCCCAGACTGCAAAATAGACCCCCTCTACGCCATTGACTTGCGTGAGATGTGCTCCCAGCTTTTCGTAGATCCGGTGGTGATTGCCTTCGCCAAACAGGTGGATGTCATAGTCGGTGAGCAGCGGCGAGCGGAAGGCGTAAGGGTCATAGGTGACGCGCTCATGCTCGCCTTCTCGGATGCGAAGCTGATAGTTGGACAGGTCTGCTTTTTCTAACGTGCATTCAAAGAAGTGGGGGTGATGCACCGCCTGCATCGGCTGCTCCTGACGCTCGGCAGGCAGAATCACCCAGGCCGCATCAGCACGCGGCAAATAGGCACGGACGATCCAGGTCGATTTCCCGTTCTGATGAATTTCATGGGGGCCAAGCACTTCAAACGGATCGTGATGTTGGTTCCAAACAATCCGATCGATCTGGTCGGGAGCAACGGTCATGGACATGGAGGTACCTGCCTAAATCAAATACTGAACAGATATGAAAAAGAATTTTTTACAGGCGGCGAATCTTGCACGGCAAGAACAGCCCTGTCAGCCTTATAAACAATCTAAAACAAAGCTTAACAGAGCGTAGCAAATTGCGGCGCAACTCTCAAACCTCATAGATAAAGATTCTAGAGCGCTTCAATCTACTGCCAGCTAGAGTGTTTGCCTTGGGAAACTTAATCGCTTCAGCGCCTAAACTCTCAGTAACCTTCAGCTCATCGTATTGCTCTCCTGCCCATAAGCCTGCCAAGCCAGATCCACAAGTCCATTAACGATGGCAGAAGCCACAACCGCGCTGCCCTTGCGTCCGTCGATCCGAATATGCGGCACCAACGAGTCTTGCAGCCGCTCAACAGCCACATCCACTCCGACAAACCCGGCAGGCGTGCCAATCACCAGCGCTGGACGAATTTCTTCCGCCTCAATCAGCTCCACCAGAGACACTAGCGCCGTCTGAGCCTGACCAATCACAAAAATGCCTTCCGGGTAGCGGCGAGCCAGTGTCTCCATCCCCCAGGCGGCCTGCGTCCGGTCGCGCTGAGGTCGAGTTAGCGTTTCCATACTGCAATAGACCGGATTGGCAAAGGTGGTCTGGATCACGGGCGCGATCCCAACCTGAACCATCGGCACATCTACAATGATTGTGCTACGAGCTGCCAAAGCTGCCGCCCCTGACTGCAACGCCTGCTCCGAGAACCGAATCAGCGACTTGTACTCAAAATCAGCGGTGGCATAGATCACCCGCCGGACAATTTCATATTCCGAAGGCGAGAAGCAATGGTTGCCAATTTCGCGATCAATCAGGCTCAAACTCTGAGCGTCAGTCGGATGCCACTCCATTTCCACCCCAAACCCTAGCAGTATAGTCCACTTTCATTAGACCGCAATTGGGGAGTCTCGCGTGTTGAGTTTTACGGGAATGGCGCGCTGAAATCTCAAGAGCCAGCCTCAAGAGCCAGCCTCAAGAGCCAGCCTCAAGAGGCAACCTCAAGACTCGGAAGCAGGGGCGGCCAGCATCGGAGACAGAAACGCAACCAGTGCTCCCAGCAAAAAGCCAGCTACGTTACGCGCCAACGGCAGCCACTCAGAGGTGCGAGTCACAACTGGGCCAACGCCAAAGGCGATAAACAAGATCCCCCAGAGCGGCGAAAAAATTAGCGCCCACTGCCAGGAGAAAAATTTACCAGGTTCGCGCGGCTGGGCGGCAAAGCCAAAAACCAGACCGCCGACCGCCGAGGTAATCAGTGTCAAAATCCACTGCTCGCGGGGCAGACCGGGCACAACCAAGCAGCCGCCCTGACGTAGACAGGTTTTGATGGAGTTGAGCGCTTCCAAAATAGAGCCGTCTTCGCCGTTGTCGCGGACAAAAAACTGATTGCCAAAGCGGGTTTGCAGCTCGATCCAAAAGGTGCGGGGCATCAGCTCAAACAGATCGTCGCCGACGCTAAAGCTGAGCAGATTGCCGCCTCTGGGATCAGCGACCAGCATGACGCTGTGGTTGTCTAACCCCCAGAAGTCCTTGACGGCTCGACCCGGCGTGCGGTCATATTGCGTCAAGACGCGCAGCTTCCAGCCCGTTTCAGCCTCAAAGTCGCTGAGGTCTTTGTCGAGCGTCGCCTGCTGAGTGGCGGTCAAAGAGTTGGCCAGATCGATAATCAGCGTCGGCTGGTCGGGCAGCAGGTCGGGATTGTCAAAGGCATAGGCAGCGGGTGCAATTGCCCAAGTCAGCAGCAGGCAGGCAGCAGCAATAAAAAGAGCTTTTAAGGGTCGAATTGACATGAGCAAACTAAAACAGGCGTGAGGGTTAAATCCAGGCGGCGAGGCAGCAGTCGACAGCCCATTCAGCTGTTACATTTGTTTACCTACGTCTCATGATCATCATATCAAAAGAATTCTCCCCAGGAGCCGCAGGATTAAGCAATCCAGCAGCTCGCAAATCCTGTTGATCAGAAATCGTGAATTTGCGGTCTACTGAATCTAATGATCTATTTATCTATTCTGCTGTAATTGGCTTTTACTGAATCAGCTTTTAACTGGCTCATAACTGGCTCATAACTAGCTCAATCAGCACTGTTCGAGTCGTGATCGACAGCAGCACAGCGAGAGATGCGCTGATCGGCAAGCGGCTGGCCCGAACTGCTAGTCAAGCTGTCAGGCTGCTGGTGGGACTCAGCCGATCGAGGCTGCATCAGCGATTTCCAGGCGGCTTTAATGCCAACGCTGAAGCTGCGCCTTGCCAGTTCAGCCTGCTGCGCCTGCTGCTTAATCCCGCTGAGACTCTGATCAAACTGCGTTACAACGCGGCTAGCAGCCTGCACGTTCTGGCTCACGTCGTCGGTGAGTCCGGTGAGTTCTGTACCCGTGAGCCGAATTGCTTCTAAGGTCGGCGGCAGATCTCGGCTCAAAATATCGAACAGCTTCTCGGCGCTGCGGGCTGCACGGGCAACTTCCTGGATCGCAGGCAACGCTGCTACCAGCAGCAACGCTAGGCTGGCCGCTACCAGAAACAGCGATGCGCCCAACCAAACTACAGGATCTGTCACAGGCTGGCATCCTCAAGGCGCAAACTGCTAAACGGGGGGCAGACTGGCATCACGTCCCGGCTGCGCTTCTGGCAGCGGTGCAAACGGCAGGGGCGGCTGAGTCGGCGGCTCAACCTGACGGCTGGCTTCAATACCCGCCTCAATTGCTTCACGCAGCCGCAGCAGCGTATTGTCCCAGTTCCGCAGGGCGCTGTCCGAGAGCCGCTCGGCCTGAATCTGCACGGTAGCTGAAAGGTCTTCGGCAAGTTCGGGTAGGGCATCGGCAGACTGTCTGAGCAATTCGCGCGTCTCACGTCCCGCCTTAGGCGCAAACAGCAGTCCAGCGACGGCTCCAGCAGCGGCTCCCAGCAGCAGCCCGCCTACAAAAATGCCTCCAGCGTTCGTACGATCTGACATAGCGTCTGACATAGTGATGGATCTCCGGTGCTAAAACTGCTCTCGTTTTTGGCGCTTTTGAGGCTGGCTAGTATGGCTCTGGCTGGTATGTACCTGACTGGTATGGCTCTGACTGGTATAACCCTGAGCACGAGACTGCTGCCAGAGCCAGCGTCCCCATTCCAGTAGGCCCAGCAGCTGTCGAGTCTGCTGGAGGCTGAGTATTGTCTGCCGATACTGGCGGCGCAGGGATTGCAGACGCTGAATCGGCATGGCGCTCGGCAGATTTTGCAGCTGTAGCGCCTGAGCTTCGACCCAATTGATCTGAGCTGAGACTCTGGCGAGCGTTTGTCGCAATCGCCAGATCTGCCAGATTCCCCACCAGCAGAGCATCGCCAGCAGCAAATTCAAGATTAATACAATCAGCATGGCTACTTGGCCTGTGTCCTCAGCCAGCTTTTAGCGCTTCCCCAATTGTCCAGGCTATTTCTGTCTATATACCTTGCTTGATCATACCTATAGATAGCGAATCAAGCTATCCTCAGGAGCTGAGGCTAAAATCAGGGCGACCTATGCAGTTCCAAATGCCAGTCGAGATCTATGTGCATCCAATCCAGGGCGATGATGCGGCAGCAGGAGATTCGCTGGCTCCCTTCAAGACGCTCAGCCATGCCCTTCAGCAGGCTCAGCCCGGTACGGTAATTCAGCTCAGCCGAGGCAGCTACAGCCTAGAAACAGGCGAGCAGTTTCCGCTGCTGATTCCAGCAGGCGTGTCCGTGCAGGGCAATCTACCGGGCCAGGGACAGGGCGTGACGGTGACTGGTAGCGGCAGCTATGACAGCGCGGCGTTTGGGTCGCAGTCAGTGACGCTGCTATTGCAGGACGACGCAGAGCTGCGGGGTGTCACCGTCAGCAATCCTGAGCCAAAAGGAACGGGAATCTGGATTGAGTCTGCTGCACCTACTGCACCTACAGTGTCGGGCTGCACGCTGAGCCACTGTGGCCGCGAGGGCATTTTGGTGACTGGCCAAGCCAACCCGGTTATTCACAACTGTCAGTTTCTAAACAACCGGGCGGGACTAACGCTGGTTCGTCAGGCCAGAGGTGAAGTCCGCAACAATACGACCCAACACAATCAGTTTGGCTTGGTGATTAGCGATCAGGCCGCTCCGGTCGTCAGCAACAATCAGTGGGTTGAGAACCGCTGTGGCATCATGCTGTCAGGCAGCGCATCGCCGATTTTGCGCGGTAATGTCATCGCCCAAAACAGCGAAGACGGGCTGGCGGTATTCGGCCAAGCAGCGCCAGACTTGGGACAGTTCAACGATCCGGCTGCCAACCGGCTGCGCGACAACCAGCGCTTCGATCTGCGAAACGCCACGGCGCTGAAGCTGATTTCGCTGGGCAATCAGCTCAACCCAGCTCGCACCAACGGCTTTGTCGAGTTTGTCAGCCTAGAAAAGCCCAGTCGAATCACTGCGCCTCAGGCTGTAGCGGAGAGTCCTCCAGGTTTAGCTGACTCGCCTGCACTCAGCCATGCACCAGCCGATTTACAGTCTCACTGGGCGGCCAGACTGGTGCAGCCATTGATCGATCGGCAGATTTCGCCGCTCCTCCCAGACGGCAGCTTTCAGCCTGAGGCAGATGTCACGCCCAGCGAATTTGCTCGCTGGATGCAGCGAGCAGGGTTAGTAGCGCCAATGACTCTAGCGGCTCCAGCTTCCTCAGAACAGCCTCTGACTCGCCTGCAAACAATCGAGCAGCTCGTGGCGGCGCTGCATCTGCCCAGCGCTCACCCCAGCCTGCTCCAAGGCTACCGCGATCGAGTCCAAATCCCCAGCGACCAAACGTTGACAGTAGCAACAGCCTTAGAGCATCGACTGGTAGTTTCAACCCAGCCTAACGACCTCAACCCGCTCCAGAGCGTCACGCGAGCAGAGGCGGCTGCCATGCTCTACCAGACTTTGCTAACGCAAGCGCAGGTCGCCCCTATCGATCTGCCGCAGATCCTTCAGCCCCAGCGACCCGTGATGCGGCTTCAGGCCAAGCCTGCCGCAGCGCTGATTGTTGTGCTTGATCCGGGACATGGGGGTGACGATTTGGGGATGTCTACGGCCAAGCCAGTTCCCGCAGCTCTGCCAGAGCTGCCGATGATGCCGATGATGCAAACGCCTGAGATTGGCTCTAGAGAGTACTTTGAGCTAGCCAGCATTGCGCCAGGATTGAGTGAGCCGCCGCGCTCGTCCAGAATCCAGCCGCAGCTGCCAATGCCGCTCCAGCCGCCGCCCGGAATGCCTGTGGAGGAGCTGCGGCTGCCGGGAGAGCCACCCGAAATGCCCAGCCTGCAAGAAAAACACATCACGCTCTCGGTGGCGCAGGCGGTAGCTGGCTTTTTGCAGCAGCAGGGTGTAGAGGTGCTGCTGACGCGCAGCGCAGACCAGTCTTGCAGTCTGGCCGAACGGCGAGCCGCAGCTCCCCCGCAGGCTGCGGCGTTTGTCAGCTTTCATGCCAACGCCAGCCTCAGCAGTCAGCCAGAGATCAACGGCATCGAAACCTACCACCATCCCGACTCGCGCGAGGGTGGCCGTCTGGCTTGGTCGATTCACAAAACCCTGACCCGCACGCCCGATGTCACCGATCGTGGCGTGCGTGCCGCCCCTTTCCCGCTGCTGGCGCTGCCGCTGCCTGCTGCCCAAATTGAAGTCGGCTATATTACCGGCAGCCGAGATGCCGTCAGCCTGGGCAACTCAGCCTATCACCGCTACTTGGGGCGCGCCATTGCCAACGGCATCCTCCGCTTCTTGCGCCAGCGACCTGAAGCATAGTTCCCCCGCTCTGAGTGAGATCTGAGCGCTCAAATTCTGGGCAAGAACAAGTTCTTCTAGGCTGGAAAAATGGGAAGATGAACTTGAGCTCACGATTAAGATCACGATAAGCATTAGTAAAGAAGCATGGCTGAAATTCAATTTTCTAGAGGAACCGCAGAAGAAGTCATCCCTGAGATTCGACTGACGCGCTCTAAGGACGGCACAAACGGTCAGGCGCTGTTTTATTTTGACCAGCCGCGTGCGATGAGCAGCGACGGCAGCGTTGAGGTCACGGGCATGTACATGGTGGATGAAGAAGGCGAGATTAGCACCCGCGAGGTGAATGCCAAATTTATCAATGGTCAGCCCGCCGCGCTAGAAGCCACATACATCATGAAAAACGTCGAAGAATGGGATCGCTTCATGCGGTTTATGAAGCGCTACGCGGAGCAGAACGAGCTGGGCTTTAACAAGGCTTAACCGCTGGCAGTCTGTCCTGTCTCGATGCTTGACGCTGTGGCTCTAAACTCCGTTCGGTTCCGGTTTCTGTGCCTCCTCTATGCCCCAGCCTCACCCCGATCTAACCTCGGTTTCCATCTGCTGCGCCATTTTGACCGTGAGCGACAGCCGCACGGTTGAGACAGACAGCAGCGGTGGCTTGATTCGCCAGACGCTAGAAGCTGCTGGGCATCGCGTTGCGGCCTATCAAATTCTGGCCGATCAGCCCGATCTAATTCGGACTCAGGTTTTAGCTTGGTCTGTCGAAGCGGAAATCCAGGCGATTTTGCTCAATGGCGGCACTGGGATTGCCCCCCGCGACAGCACATATGACGCAGTTGAAGCGCTGTTAGAAAAAAAACTGCCCGGATTTGGCGAACTCTTCCGCTGGCTAAGCTATGCCGAAATTGGCTCGCGGGCAATTGCTTCGCGAGCCGTAGCGGGCGCTGTAGGCGGCAAGCTGCTGTTTTCGCTGCCTGGATCAACGGCGGCAGTCAGGCTGGGTTTAGAACGGCTGATTTTGCCTGAGCTAGCACATTTGGTGCGGCAGCTTCAGGGCTAGCTTCAGGGCTAGAACCCTAGATTGAGCTGCCAGCGTTGTAGCCTGCCCTGACAGGAGGGAACCAAATCCACGATTCGGAGCCGCCATTCGCCCTGAGCCGAGCGATTTAAAACAGACTGTAGGGCACTGGTGGTTTCCAGCGAGTAGATCGTTTTGAGCTGACTTAACCGACCCAGAGCGCGGCTTTGCAGCAAGATCTGCCCTCCCCAGGGCGGCAGCAGCCAGATGACCAGATCGCCCAAAAACTCATGCTCCAGCTCCAGGCTGACTTCAATATCGCGAATTCGCTCAGCTTCCGACACCTGCACAGCGCTGGTGATGCCGTCAGTTTGACCGTCTGGGATCTCTAGCTGCTGCTCGCTGGCATACTCCAGCCAGCGATCGGGGAGCAGCAGTGGCTGCAAATGCTGCTGAGCCAGCTGCACGGCTTTAATGGCGCTAACTTTGCCATAGCCAAACCAGGCCGAGTGGCGGCTGGCGCTATAGCTGCCCAAACTCAGCCCCAGCTGAGCATCCGGCGTTCGATCCAGTATTTTATCTGCCGTCTGCTCCAAAATCTGCTGCACCTGCTGAGCGGTTAAATCAGAATTGACCGAAAGCATCAGCGCCGCTACGCCTGCCACAATCGCGCAGGCCACAGACGTATCTCCCGTCTCAATGGCCGCGGGTAGCTCGATTGGGCGCACGGGCGACAGGTTTTCCAGGAGCGGAGCGGTCGCCACCCGTCCCGCGAGCTGACTCCAAAAGCCGGGAGCAGACTCGCCGCTGGGAGCTACCACTGAAACACTCTCGCCCCAGTTGCTACTGGCCGCCTTGCGATTCAGGCTGGTGCAGGCCGCGACCGTGATCACATCTGGATGTACCGCGAACCCGTTGAGCCAGCGCGTTTTTTCCGGCAGGGTGCCGCCTGACTCGGCGATCCAACCATCCAGCGGACGATTGGCGTTGCCCGCCGCAAACAGCAGCACTGCGCCTCGCCCCCCCCGCCCTGCTGTCGCGATCTGACTCAGCGCCACCCGCTGCCGCAGCGAGAGCGGGAAGTAAACGGCGGCGGCTCCCCAGCCACAGCAAACCACATCGGCTCCTTGCCGAATCACCCAGTCAGAGAGCTGCTCAATCGTCTGGTCGTCAAAGAACTGACCGAGTCGAATCGGCATCAGGGCACAGCCAGGAGCCACGCCAATCACGCCTCTGCCAGTCTCATCGGCGACCGCAATCTGAGCGCAGATCGTGCCATGAGTGTCAGGGCAAGGGTCAAGCTGCCCCGTTAAACCAGGATTGGGACGGGGCAGAAACCCGCCGTCTTGCAGATCGAGCGGGGCAACAATCTTGCCTTCGCTCTGCCAGTCAGGATGGTTGAAGTCAATGCCACTATCGACAATCGCTACCGCGATCCCGCGACTGCCGCGCGTCAGGTTCCAGGCGGGTTCTGCAAAAATATGGGAAGCCGGAGCCAGCGCCTCGCCGCCCTCGTGATGCAGATACCACTGCCGCGCATAGCCTGACTCTCTGGGGCGATAGAACGACTGCCGCATCACGGCCACATTTGGTTCGGCCAGCAGAATGTCCGACTGCTGCATCAGCCATTGGGTCAGCTTCAGCGGGTTGAAGCGAGCCTGCACCACCTCAAACACGAAGGTTTTGGGCAGTCCGGCAATCAGCTTGACGATCCGCAGTCCGGCCTGAGCCGAGAGCCTCTGAATCCGCTCAGCCGCGGCAGTTGGCGCAAATTGCAGCGTAATTTGGCGGGTGAGATAGACGAGCGTTCCTGGACTCTGCAGCATTTCGTAGATATGGCTGGCAAAGGCAACCTGCGGCAACTGGCGAGCCACCTGCATTAGCACTTCTAGATCTGCGGACTGAGATTGCAGCTCCACTAAATCAGGCAAAACTGGCATCGCCTCCACTGCGACGGACAAGCGCTGCTCAAGTTCAGCCAGCACTGCATCCAGCGCCTGACCTGCGGTGAGCGAGAGCGAAAACCGATTTGGGCATTTCGCCAACGGGATGGCCACCCCGCCCCTAAGCAGCATCGGAGCAGTTGATAGAGCATCTGGCAGAATATCTGGTGGAGTCTCTGACAGGGCATCTGACAGGGCTGAATCAGGTCTAATCAGGGACGGAATTCTATCTGGTGTTCTATCTGGCGTTCTATCTGGCATTGACTCAGCGCACTAACCATTTTGGGAGTAGCTGTATTTTAGGATCTGCGGCTCAGATTGGCGCAGTTGCTTCTGGCTATGTTCTGGGCGGGTCAAGTCGGGGGGGCATCACGAGCGCAAGCAATTCAGAAATTGATTCCGGAACTTTTTAGGGGTTCTCTCGGTCTACGCCCTAGCGAACTCGTCTTTACTATGGCGCGAGTCGATCAACTCCCAAAGAATTTGAGATTAACTGAAACCGCGATGGTAAAATCCCTTAAGGCTGAATCCGTCTGTGCTTATACATTTTTTGGGAACAGGTTCATGGTGTCGTCTGTCGCATATCAAGTTTCTCCACTGCCCTACTTCACTCAACGGTTTCTGTCCAGTTTGACTGCCGCCCTAACTGCGACTCTGCTGCTCTGCTCTGTGGCCACCCAAACCCAAGCTCAGTCTGAGCCATTACCTGACCAACTGCCAAATCAGCTTCCCGAAACAACTCCCGCCGACCCAGCTCTGCAAGATCCTAGCAACAACCAGGATTTGCGTCCGCTGGCTCAGGGCATTTTGAGCGTGCAGGGCGGCAGGCAGCTGATGGATGAGGCCAGCAGCGCCGTCTCGGCTCAAGACTACGATCTGGCTGTCAACAAATTGCAGCAGGCGCGACAGGTGTTTAACCAGCTCTCCAATTTTTATCAGGATTTGGGCGGCAGCTTCGCGGGTATCGACACCCGCATTGCAGACGTGCAGCGGCAGCAGGCGTTTGATACCGCTCAAATGCGGGACGAGGCCACTTATCAGCTGGCGCTAGTGCATCGTGCTCAAAACAAGCCAGAGTTGGCTGTACCGCTGCTGGTGCAGATTGTCCGCAGTCAAAACCCCACCCGCGATCTGGGCAAAAAAGCCTACCAGCAGCTATTCGAGCTGGGCTTTGTCGAGTCTCCCTATCCGCGTCAGGATGGGCCAGATGCTCCTAGCCAGTAGTCAAGATGCATCCAGCTTGACCTGCAAGCTCTAGAATAGATTTTGAAGAAATGCAGTGCGTAGAAGAAGCTTATGGTCAGCCCCGATCAAGTTGCGTCAATGATCAAAACTGGATTGCCGGACGCAGAAGTGCAGGTACAAGATCTCACGGGCGGTGGCGACCACTACCAGGTGGTGGTGGTTTCCGCGCTGTTTGAGGGCAGAAGCCTGGTGCAGCGACATCAGCTCGTCTATCGGGCGCTTCAGCAGGAAATGGACTCAGAGGCCATCCATGCTCTGACGATGAAAACCTATACGCCCCAAGACTGGCAGGCTTTGCCAACGGCTTAGGCCAGAGATCGCGGCGGAACTCACCCCCGAACGCGGCGCTTGCAGATACTATAGAGCTATCGGTGAGCAGATTGGCAGATCGCTCAAATCATCGCTTACGATACTTGTCGCTATTTTGAAATCCCCATGACCCAAGACGTGCAGCAGCGAATTGACAGTTTGGTTCAGCAAAACAAAATCATGGTCTTCATGAAGGGCACTAAGCTCATGCCTCAGTGCGGCTTCTCCAACAACGTGGTGCAGATCCTCAACGTGCTCGGCGTGCCGTTTGAAACCTGCGATGTGCTAGCCGATCCCGAAATCCGGCAGGGCATCAAAGAGTATTCCAGCTGGCCAACGATTCCGCAGGTCTATATCAACGGTGAGTTTGTCGGCGGCTCCGATATTCTGATTGAGCTGTATCAAAAGGGCGAATTGCAGCAGATGGCTGAGGTGGCGCTCGCTTCTTAGCCCAGCCCAATGAATTCCCACAGGAATTCTGACAAATTTAACCCAAACAGCCCGCTAGGCTAGACCGCTAGCGGGCTGTTTGGATTGCTCAATATTGGCGGTAGTCGGGCTGAGGCTGGGGCTGAAGCGTTTCAAAGTTGGACGAATCATATAGATATCGAATCACCTCTTCTTCAAGCCGATTGATCCAGTAAGGCTCGACAGCATCGGTGTGGCGCAGAGCGGCCAGATAGCCATCGACATAGAGCCGAAGCTCGTCAAAGCGGTAGCCGCGATTCCACTGCTCTACCAGAGCGTCGGTTAAGCGCTGATAGTAGCGGATGGTGGTTGTATCCTGAAGCATAGGTAAAAATGTCAAAAAATAGATAGCTTGAACAGATGCCTAAACACCTAAACAACAGTGACTTTTAGGGGGGACTTCTCTCCTAAGGAACTTCCCCAAGGAACTTCTCAACGCTGAAAGCTGCTTCTATAAAAGATGCCTCAACCTTAAATAAGTTCTCAGACTAGCAGGGGCTAAGTCTCGACCGGAAGCGAACCGTGAAAGCAATCTAGATCACTCGATAGCGCCACTCCTTCAGTAAAACCACTTAGTCTACATAGACTCAAGCTAGCAAAGGCTGCGGTTGCCACAATCAGTCTTAGTGCTGAGTTTAGCTCTATCTTACCTGGCTGTAGCCGGAACTGCGGAGCAGCTCAGCTTTTTGGGGGCGATTTGCCAAGGCTTACACCTGATCAGCATCAAGGCCGCTCAAGCATCAGCTAGATCGCTGAGGTTAACCTCGCTAAGAACCTCAGCGATCTCCAGAAGCCCGTAGCCTAAGTTACAAAACCTTGACAAATGCTTTGCTACGTTAAGAAAGAAGAATTACAGCGAAGCGAGGCCAGTGGTCGCAGCCAGCATCCAAATCGTTGAAGGCAATCCTCATTTGCGATCGCTGCTGGGCTGGCACCTCCAGCAAGTTGGCTACTGGGTGCATCAATCTGCTGACCTTCAGCAGGCCAGAGATGTGTTTCTGCATCGACAGCCCAGCCTGATTATTTTAGACTCCGAGCTGCCAGACGGTGACGGCATTGAATTTTGCCGCTGGTTGCAGCAGCAGCGTCAGTCTTTGATTTTGATGCTCTCAGCCCGCGATGCCGAAACCGACATTGTGGCCGGACTGCGTGCCGGAGCCGATGACTACCTGACCAAACCCTTTGGGATGCAGGAGTTCTTGGCGCGGGTCGAAGCGCTGACTCGCCGCAACCGCACGGTCTCTGTGCCAGTCGTGTTGGACTATGGCGACCTGAGTATCGATCTGGTGCAGCGGCGCGTCCGGCTCAAAAACGAGCTGATTGACCTCACCCCCCAAGAGTTCAGCTTGCTCTACGTGCTGGCTCAGGCGGGCGGCATTCCGCTCAGCCGCACCGAGCTGCTCCGCAAGGCTTGGCCTGACGAGATTGACAATCACCGCACTGTCGATACGCATGTGCTGTCGCTCCGCAAAAAAATCGAAATCGATCCCCGCCAGCCCAATCTGATTCAAACCGTGCGAAATGTCGGCTATCGCTTCAACAGTGACGTTGTGGGCGCAGAAGGTTCAGCCCGTAGTCGCCGCCCGCCCATTCGTCCTTTGACCAAGCTAGCCGAGATTTAAGGCCAAAATTCTAGGCAGATCTGCATCTAGATTTACCCGGGGCTGCCAGCCGAATTTGCGAATTCTAGATAGAATTATCGATGAGAGGAAAATCGGGGATCTGCCTCAACTTTCACTCTAAGCGTCTGCGTTAGGCTGCTTCAAGGCTCAAACGATACTGCTCAGCAGATAAGGAGTGTAGCGTGGCAATTATTGCTCTTAAAGCCTGGTATCTTCAGGAATATGAGCCAATTCGCGAATTGGAAAAGCGCCCCCACGATCTGCGTCTGAGCAAAAACAGCCTGCTGAAATCAGGGCTGCGCGCCGACTTTTTAGAGGACAGCCAGGACGTGAAACAGTCGGCGTGGTTTCAGAGCTACCTAGAAGGTGAGGCGGTCGAGTTTTACATTGAGGGCAGCGGCGGCTACGCGATTTCCAACATTGACCTGATTAGCCATGAGATCTACTTCACGAAGCAAGAGGTCATGGCGCATCTGGAGCCGACTATTTTTCTCTGCTACCAAACTGAATTCGCCGAGTCCAGCGAACTGCTGCGCCAAGAGCTGACGACAATGCTGGAGCAGATCAACCGTCGCTCCAGGCTACCGCTCACCCTAGAAGAATCGCATCGCCTCAGCGAAGGCGCGACCCGCCTCAACAGTACGCTGATGCAGAAAATCCGCAGAAGTCTGATTTTTATTGCCGACGCAACTCCGATTTTGCAGTTTGAGGCGACTCCGCCTCAGCCGATTCCCAGCCCTAAAGTCTGCGTCGAGGTGGGCTACGCTTTGCAGTGTAAGCGCCCAGAGCAAATGCTGCTGACGCAAATGGATCGCGCCAACATCAACGGCCAGTTCCCGTTTGACTTGCCCAGCCCAAATCGCCTGCTGTTTCGCAACAAAACTGACCTGCATAAGGTTCTGCCCCAGGCTGTGGAAACTCAACTCCAGCGCTTTAATCTGCTTTAACCTGCTTCAACAATCAGCGGCTGGCTTCAGCAAATCCCGATAGGCTCGGATCATCTGCTGGGCGATAGCCTGCCAGCTATAGTGCTCTAGCGCGTGATTTCGGGCGTTCTCGCCCCGTCTGCGCCGTTCGCCTGCATCTTGCAGCGCCAAGCGAAGCTGCTGGGTGAGACTCGCTGGGTTGCAGTTACAGATCCAGCCCGCCTGAGCGCGATCAATATCTGGCCAGATATGCACCTGATCAGAAATCAGCACGGGCAGCTCAGCCAGCATTGCTTCAGCCACCGCAATCCCGAAGTTTTCGTAGTAAGAGGGCAGCACAAACAGATCGGCGGCCTGCAGCAGCTGTGTTTTCCGGTCGCCCGTCACAAACCCGGCCAGCGTCGTCTGAGCAGCCAGCGGCGAAGCCTGAATTTGCTGCTGGATCTGCCGCTCATACTGCGGATCTTGCGGATTTGCGCCTGCCAAAACGAAGTGAAACAAGAAGCCTTCAGCTAGCAGAGTCTCTAGCGCAGGCAGCAGCAAATCTAAGCCCTTCTTCGGATCAATCCGCGACATGAACAGCAGAATCGGTCGGTCATCGGGTAAGCCTAATTCAGCAGGGCTAGCAGGCTGCGTCAACTTGGGTTGCTCTACTCCCAACGGCAAGATCAAATCGCAGGTAGTTGCCCCAAACCGCTCAGAAATTTTAGCCTCTTGAGCGCTTGTAAAATGCACCGCTGCCGCCCCAGCCAGATTGGGGCGCTCCAACAGAGCTGCATAGAGCCGCTTCAGCTGTTTTTTCTTTTGCAAATCAGCCGGGTCAAGCGTTCCGAGTGGCCGCAGAATATAGGGCAGCTGCTGATAACGAGCAACAGCCGCAGCCGCGCTGCTAATCGGCGAAAACAAAGCGTGAATATGCGCTAGATCATAGTCTTGAGAATTTTTTGCTAGCCATTTGAGTAAATCAATCGAAAACTTATAGCGGCGAAAGGGCGAACAGTTAAAGTAACGAATCTGATAGCCGTCTTGTGAGACTGGCTGATTCAAAGGTACATCCAGCGGCATCTGCCCTGTATCGCCATTGGAATTGGTCGTGAGTACCGTGACCTCCAGATCTTGCGCTGCCAGACTCTTCGACAGCCCAGCCACCATTTGACTGGGGCCTCCATACACTAATGAAACCGACGGAATAATTTGGAGAATGCGAAGAGGTGGCATAGAAATCTATCTGGCAGGATAAGTTGATCGATATGGCTACAGGTCAGTCTTTAGGAGGAAGTGCAGATCAATTCGCAAGGGTAACTCTCAGGCTTTAGAGCGATGTTTTCTGAACCATAGGTCATTACTGTTGAGTGTATCGCTCTGTAAAAAACAGCTAAATTCTGAGGTTGTAAGGTTATGGCTCTCATGACAATCGATGACTATACCGTAAAGTCTGCTGCAAAGTCTGCTGGTGGAGATGTTAGCTATCAGATTAAAGGTTTTGCAGTTCATTCCGATTTGGTGGCCGGTATGCTAACCAATAAAACTGAAGAGAAACTGGGCATGGTTTCAGATGTGCTGCTGAATGCAACGGGTCAAATCGAATATATTGTAATGAGCTTGGGCGATCTGTCTACAAGCCGTAGAGTCTTGTTGTCAGCTGAGCGAGCGCGGATTGACCACGAGCAGCAGGTTGTCTATGCGGGTGCAATGAGCAAAACGGAAGCCGAAACCCTACCTGAATTCGATAGAAGCATTTTGGATTGACGCAGGCATAGCTGGGTTCACTAGCTGACGATAAAAGCTGAGCTGACGCTGTGCCAAAACTCGGTTTGTGTAATGGGCAAGCGCTCGATTTCGTCCCTGCTTGCCCAAGTTTTTGCACAGATCAGGCTCTGTTATCAGCTTCTGCAAGCAGCTTTTGAGTGCTGGAATATTGGCTTCTGGAAAGACTAAGCCAGCATTGCCAATCACATGCGGGATCTCGCCAGAGTCGGAGCCAATGACTGGCACTCCAGCAGCCATCGCTTCAATCAAAACGTGACCAAACTGCTCCTTCCAACCAGTCGCCGTTAGCGTCGAGAACTTCTGGGTTGTTTCAGAAGGCAACACTAGCGTATCCATTAAATTGATATACCGAGCAACTTCTACATGCGGCACGCTCTCTACCCAAATCAAGCGATCTGAAAATCCTGCGGCGGTAGCCTGCTCGCTCAGCTGCTGCTTAAGCGCTCCACGTCCTAACAGCAGCCATTTCCACTTGTGCGACTGGCCAATCTCTAGCAGCGCTTGGCAGAGCGTATATAGCCCTTTTTCGGGTACAAACCGACCTGCAAATCCTACGACAAATTCATCAGGCTGGATGCCCAGTTGAGCTGCCAGTTCAGGCTGGGGCTGGGGCTGAAACAGCAGCTCATCAACTCCTAGCTGCGGTATCACCTGAATTGAACCCGAGTAACCATGCTGGCGTAAAATTTCCGCGCCATCTTGGTTGCCGACAATCACTCCATCGCTGTGGCGTAGGTTGTAGGCTTCAAGCAGCGAAATTGGGAATTTGGGACTGTAGGGCAAATTCCACCAAGTAAAAAATAGCAGCTTAGCGTTCAGGTTGAGCAACGAATTCAAAGCAATCATCTGAGCATATCCCAATGATTTCGCACCCTGCTCTACCTGAATGATATCAGGGCGAAATTCGCGCAGCAGCTGAATTAAATCTAGGCCAAAACAGAGCAAGCCCTGATTATTCTGGCTGAAGTTGGAGAGCGGCACAATCCGAAATCGCCCAAACTGACGCGCCGAACTGATCGTCGTTTGGCTTTGTACGCCGCCCGGTCGCCAGCGCTTGGGGACAGCAACGGTGACTTCAATATCGGACTCTAGCTCAGCTAAAGCCTTTAGCTTTTCGCAGTTGAGATCGACAATGTAGCTATGGCTGACAACCAGGATTTTCATGGCTTAGAAGCTAGATAAAAGAACTATGCTGGATGAATCTCGGCGCTGACTGACTGGTTCTGCCAGCGCGACTGCGCCAGAGTTTTCAGGGCTGAGACAAACCCTACGCAGTAAAAAACGCCTCGGCTGAGAATTTTGAGCGGCGATTTGCTTTTATAGCAGGGGGGATGCCCCAGCACATGGCAGTCAAACAGCTTGGAAAACAGTCGGAGTGATTGATAGGGAGTCAGATTCTTCAGCCCCATCAGAAAATGATTGTGATAAAACGTGATCTGATATTGGAATGAGCGCGTGCTGATATCGTGACAGCCGCCTGTCTCCTCACCCAAATGCACCAGATGCGCCTCCGGGTCATACCAAATCTGTAAGCCCGTACGCCGGATTCTCAGGCAAAAGTCAGACTCCTCGCGAACCGCGCTGCCTCGAAACCGCTCGTCAAACCATAGGCCATGCTGCGTAAACAGCTCGCGCCGAAATGACATATTGCAGCCGCGAGCGGTGATGACCTGCTGCGGTTTTTGAGTATGCACTAAATCAATGTGATACCAGGCAATGCCGGGATCCATCGCTTCTGGCGGCAGGTAGTCAATGCTGAGATTGGGGTCAGCGTCAGCGAGCTTCATCCGGTCATAGACTCGCCCAGCGACCGCCCCAATCTCAGCATGCTGATAGTTGCGAGCATGAGCCGCTAAGAACCCAGACGGCAGCTCTACGTCGTCGTCCAAAAACAGCACCACGTCACCCGTAGCGCGCCATACAGCATAGTTGCGGGCTCTGGGTAAGCTCGCCCAATCTACCTGAAACAGCCTGATCTTTTGCTCAGTAGCCAGCTTGTCAAGATAAGCTTCTGTGTCGGGCTGGTGCTGAACTGTTTGGTCAACCACCAGCACTTCATAGCTGGGGTAGTCTTGTTGCAGCAGGCTCGCCAGCGTCTGGCAGAGAATTTCTTCTCGCTCATAGGTAGGAATAATCACCGAAATCCGGAGCGGCAAAGCCGATAATGGGCGAGGTGGGCGAGAGATTTGTGGGTTGGGTGAGCTAGACATGACGGGGCTGCTCCTATCTACGAGATTTTCGAGATTTATGGGATTTTCGAGATTTATGGGATTTTCGAGATTTTTTCGGTGAGCCTTTTCCTGCTTTGGACACTGGCGTTCCGTCATCCGCTTCTAGACGATCCAGCCGCTCAATCTCTGGCAACCGCAGCAGCACGCCTGCAAAAAACCAGTAGTAGACCGAGACCGGATCGACATCGAGTGGATAGTAGTAGGTGTTGTAGCTGATGAACAAAATAAACAGCCAGAGCGCCGCGCCGTAAGCCCGCAGGTTGCGATCCCGCACCGAGCGATAGGCTTTGAAGCAGAGATAGGTGAGCGTGGTCACTAGAGCCAAAAATGCCAGCGTTCCCGGCAGGCCAATTTCGTAAATCAGCTTGGGATAGTAGGTCTCAACTAGCTCAGTGTTCCCCAAGGCGCGGGCTGCATTCGTAGCGCGACCCAATCCATGCCCCAAGATTGCGTTATCTTGCATGGCCCAACCAAACTGATCGGCAATAAAGGCATAGGGAGGGGAGGCGTTCCAACGTGACACAAAGCTATCGATTCGCTCCTGTACCGTGGCCGGGTTTTGCACTGCCGCCACTCCCAGCAAAGCCGCCAGCCCTGCCCCAACTGGAATAAACCGAGTCAGGTTCGTGACTTGACCTGTAAAGATCAGCAGAATGCCAATAAAGACTGGCACAAGTCCCAGCGCAATCCGCTGCCCTGAAATGACCGCCATCACAAAGACGCTGCCCAGCCCAATTAAGCCAATCAGCCGCCAGATCGGTTTAGGATCGTTGAAGGCCGAAGGAAACACTAGGAAGCTGCTGGCGATCAGAAACCAGCCCCACTGCCAGGGGGCAACAAAGGTTCCGGGCAGCCGAATCACGCCTTGATCGGGGCTGTAGAGCAATGCACCGCCCACTAAACAGCGCGCCTCCAGAGTCGCCTTAAACAGATCTGATCCCTCTTCAAGCGTTGTGCCCTGGCAGCGCCCGGTGAGCAGAAATAAATATTGCATAAACCCCAACGCAGCGCAGATCAAGGCCAAGATCAGGGTGAGGCGCATCAAGAACAGCAGATGCTTTTTCTTAGCAACTAAATAGTAAGCGCAAGAGATCAGCGGCAGGTAGCCCAGCAGCACCTTGATTCCCAGGATTCCCATCGCCAGCGGCTTCTCGCCCGGTTTGCCTAGAAACTGCTGGTAGCCATTCACAAACAGCAGCGTCAACGCACAGAACCCTAGCAGAATGCTGAGCGTCGGAATGAGCTGCTTGGGAACAAAAAAGGGCAGTTTCTGGCGCTGGCAATATTGAAAAATGCCAAACAGCGCAGGCAAATACAGCCCGTCTTTAGCAAGTTGCAGCAGCGGGCTGTTGCCAACCGTGTAGGTAATTGTGCCGCCAAACGGCAGGTAGATCAGAAACAGCCAGAGTGCCTGGCGCGGATATTTGAAGGCAAAAGACAGCCCCAGAATTGCGATGACGGCACCCGCTGCCAGCTTAGGGCCACCCAGCAGCGCCAGCGGCGAACCAACCAGCACCGCAAAAAACAGCGAAAAGACGACAAAGTTGACAATCTCTTTGCGAAGTCGAGCCGCCTTGCGCTTTTGCGCCAGCTTTTCTTTCAGCGTTGGCTCGCCAGAAGCTGATGCTGACTCGGATGTGGAATGACCGGATGCTGGGCAGCTGCTAGACTGCGGGCTAGACTGCAGACTAGACTGCGGGGCGGTGGGGCGGCTGACGAGCACGGTAATACCTGAGCGGGGTGGCCTAAAAGAAAAATTGCAGATTTGCAGCAGATTTGCAGGGCAATTTTTCCTAGTTATTCCCGGCTGGCAGAGCGGCATAACGTAATTTTAAGAGCGAGCTAGAGGTTCACCGATTGCAGCAGACAGTAAAACCAGACCATGAATCAACTTTCACAGCCTTCACAACCTTCACAGCCTTCACAGCCAGACCTTGAGGTAATTGGACTCCTGCCTGCTGGCGGGCAAGCCACCCGACTCGCGCCATTGCCCTTGAGCAAAGAGCTGTTTCCGATCGGCTTTGCCAGTGACGCAGCGGGTCAAGTCAAACCGAAAGTCGTGGGGCAATATCTGCTTGAAAGAATGCGGCTAGCCGGAATCACGAAAGCATTCTGGATTTTGCGTCCCGGCAAATGGGACATCCCGGCTTACTTTGGCGATGGGGCAAGGCTGGAGATGCGGCTGGCCTACCTGACCGTGCATGTGGCGCATGGCGTGCCCTATACGCTGAATCAAGCTTTTCCGTTTGTGCAGACTGCGATTGTGGCGTTGGGCTTTCCAGATATTTTGTTTCAGCCAGAAGATGCCTACAGCCAGATTTTGGCGCGGTTGCGCCGAGGCAAAGCTGACGTTGTGCTAGGTCTGTTTCCGACGCAGCAGCCCCAGAAAGCTGGAATGGTGGAGTTTGACGCAGCGGGGCAGGTGATGCAGATTATTGAAAAGCCACAGCAGAGCGAGTTGACTTATATGTGGGCGATTGCCGTCTGGAGACCTAGCTTCACGCAGTTTCTGAACGATTACGTCAGCCGTCACCTGGCCGGGACTGAACTGCCCATTGGAGATGTGATCCAGGCGGCGATTGCGGCGGGGCTGCGCGTGGAGGCCGAGCCATTTGCCACAGGCAGCTTCCGAGATGTCGGTACACCAGATGATCTGCGGCAGGCGATTCGAGATCTGACCTGATTTGACCTAAATCACTTAGCCCATGACTCAGTAAACCTTTTGGCAATCAGATGTGCTCTAGAATTCAAAGCAGGCTAACCGCAAGATGGGGCATGATCTGAAAAACGCATGACAGAACTGGCAAATTTTGGCTCTGCCGCAGCACAGGGGGCGCTGGTGATTATTGGCGGTGCAGAAGATCGATCGGGTGACTGCAAAATCTTGCGCGCTTTTTGGCGACTCGCAGGCGGCAGAGCTGCCCAGATCGTGATTTTGACCGCCGCTACCAGCGAACCTCAAGAGGCGGGCGAAACCTATATTGACCTGTTTGGCCGATTGGGAGCTGCGTCGGTGGTGGCGGTCGATACGCGCAGCCCCAACGACGCGAACCATGTGAATGCGGTACGTGCACTGAATCAGGCGACAGGGATTTTCTTTACGGGCGGCGATCAGTCTCGGATTGTGGAGCGGATTCGCGGCACGCTCTTGGAGGACGCGATTCAGATGCGACACGCCGGCGGAGCAGTGGTTGCAGGCACGAGCGCTGGAGCGGCAATTATGCCAGAGGTGATGATTTTACGGGGTGACTCAGAAACCAGCCCGCGCGGCGATGGCGTGACGCTGGGAGTTGGACTGGGCTTTGTCTCTGGGATTTTAGTTGATCAGCATTTTGCTCAGCGAGGACGGCTAGGGCGACTGCTGACCGCGCTCTTGCTCAAGCCAGATACCATCGGGGTTGGCGTGGATGAGAACACGGCGCTGATTGTCCAGGGCGATGAGTTTGAGGTGCTGGGCGAGGGGGCAGTCACGGTCGTAGATGAGTCGGAGATTAGCTACAACAATCTCGACTCGGTTTGGCGGGATGAGGCGATGTCGATGTTTGGGGTGAGGCTGCATGTGCTCTCTGAAGGCTGTCGGTTCAATATTCAAACACGCCAGCCCTTTCCAGCTCCGCGCTCAGCGTAAAATAGGGTTGGCGCGCTGGGGATGGAGATTGGAAAACTGGATCTAAGAGAGCATCTAAGACAGAGTTAAAAGCAGAATCAAAAGCGGGATCATTTGACAATCGCGCTTGATCACATAAAAATCTGAGAGTAGGAAATTCTGCAACGCAGTTCTGAGGCTTGACGCTATGCGAGGTTTTTGGCGCTCTAAAGGATGGATGGGCGTTTGGGCGACTGCTCTAATCGGCGGCTGGGCTAGTAGCGCTGAATTTGCCCAGGCTCAAGCTCTGCCCGAATGCCAGCCCCCTCGCGCTGAAGAATATCTGCTGCTGGTGCCCAATCAAAGAGCTGATACGCAGTCCCAGCTCCAGCGGCTGCTGCCTGCCAACGCCATTTTGACTCCCTGCAACTATCTCAATGCCAGCGTAGTGCGGGTCGAAGGCTTCGCCAGCGCTGATATTGCCTCGGCCTGGGCACAATATTTGGTCGATTCAGCGGGTCTGCAAGCCTACGTGTCACGGCCTGCAACGCCCAGCCCAACCCCCAGCCCAACGCCCAGTCCGGTTGCGACGGCTCCGGCCACTCCGGCAGTTCCGGTGACTCCGGCAACTCCGGCAACTCCGACAGCTCCGACAGCTCCAGAGAATCCAGCAGCTCCAGAGAACCCGACGGGCAGCGGATCATTTCCTCAGCCTACGGCAACGCCAGCGCCTAATCCAGCTCCCAATCCCGCGCCTAATCCAGCGCCTAATCCCGCGCCTAATCCAGCGCCAGCTCCGGTCACGCCAGCCCCTGCACCTGCCCCCTCCCCGGTCGCGACAGCCAATCCGGTCTTGCCCACCTTCAATCCACAGCCGCTGGGAGCCGGATTTGCGGTGGTGGTGAGCTTTTTTAATCAGCCAGAACTTGCCAGTACGGTGCGGCAGGTCACGGCCAGAGATGTTGGGCTGGTGGCGTTTGATCAGCAGCCCTACCTGCTGGCAGGCTACAGCACGAACGCGGTGGAAGCCTCTAACCTGCTGCGCCTCCTCAGCGAGCGCGGCCTCACGGCGGTAATCATCGATGGTCGTCAAGCGATGCTGCTGACTCCAGCAGTCAAACTGAACAACTAAATTTCTGAGATCATGTTTCTGGAGGTCAAATAGCGTGCGTCAGATTGGCTTATTGGCTGTGGTGCTCCCAGTGATGCTTCCAGCAGTGCTGGGGATGGGCAGCGGCGCGATTCAACCCGCAATGGCTCGCCCTGCGGCACTGTTTGAGCCGTATATTTACCCGATCCGGCAAGCCTTGCCGCCAGACTACGAAATGCGGCTGCCTGCTGAAATATTGCTGACCGCAGGGCCGGGACTCGATCCCAATGCTCTTATCGTCAAGCTCTTGCCCAGCCAGTCGCCGGGACGCTTGACCATTGGGCTATTCACCTGCGAGCGTAGCCCCTACCCTTGCTTGGTGGGCGGCTTTACGGTAGAGGCTAGCGCTTCCGAGTCGGCTCAAGCTGAGCTAGAGCGGCATCGAACCCAGGGCAATCCGATCACCCTCGCGCCGGGATTGCGGGGCTACCTGCGAGACGCTACGGCCTTGAAGCCACCCTCAGAATTCTCATCGCTGATCTGGGAGCAGGTGGGGATGATCTATACGGTCAGCTTTTTGGCGGCAGAGCGCGAAAACATTCTCAGCATGGGGCGCTCAATGGCCAACGAACTGCCGCTGCGCTCGGTGCAGCCCGTCTCAGCGCGAACAGCCGAGAATAGGTAATAATTCTCAGCAAATTTGTTTCACATTTCTTCAACTGCTCGCATTCGGTGATAATCTGAAAAGTGGCATTTCGGAATGTTGAAGCGTTCAAATCGTTTAACAAGCTGATCACACGATAGGCGTAAGCATGGTCACCACAGCAGAAAAAACCAACGTCGGCTACATTAGTCAAATCATTGGCCCGGTCGTAGATGTCCGATTCTCGGCAGGCCAGATGCCAAAAATTTATAACGCTCTCGTTATTAAGGGCACGAATTCTGCCGGGCAGGAAGTTTCAGTTACGTGCGAGGTGCAGCAGCTCTTGGGCGACAACCAAGTGCGGGCAATCTCAATGAGCACAACGGACGGCCTCGTGCGCGGCATGGAAGCAACCGATTCGGGGGCACCGATTCGGGTTCCGGTTGGCACGGATACACTAGGACGTATTTTTAACGTCTTGGGTGAACCCATCGATAATAAGGGCGAAGTCAGCGGCGAAACCTCGCCGATCCACCGGGCACCGCCAAATCTTGTCGATCTAGAGACCAAGCCTTCGGTGTTTGAAACTGGCATTAAGGTGATTGACCTGCTGACTCCCTATCGTCGAGGCGGCAAAATTGGCCTGTTTGGCGGTGCGGGCGTGGGCAAGACGGTGATCATGATGGAGTTGATCAACAATATTGCCACCCAGCACGGCGGCGTGTCGGTCTTTGCGGGCGTGGGCGAACGCACCCGCGAGGGTAACGACCTTTACAACGAGATGATCGAATCAGGCGTGATCAACGCTGAAGACCCCAGTCAGTCTAAGATTGCGCTGGTCTACGGTCAGATGAACGAGCCACCCGGAGCCAGAATGCGGGTGGGCCTGTCGGGGCTGACGATGGCTGAATATTTCCGCGATGTGAACAAGCAGGACGTTTTGCTGTTTGTGGACAACATCTTCCGGTTTGTGCAGGCTGGCTCTGAGGTGTCGGCGCTCTTAGGCCGGATGCCTTCTGCTGTGGGCTATCAGCCAACGCTGGGTACAGATATGGGCGACCTGCAAGAGCGGATCACCTCGACGACCGAAGGTTCGATCACCTCGATTCAGGCGGTCTATGTGCCAGCCGACGACTTGACCGACCCTGCACCTGCCACCACCTTTGCCCACCTAGACGGCACCACCGTGCTGTCTCGCGGCTTGGCCTCCAAAGGGATCTACCCGGCTGTAGATCCGCTCGACTCCACCTCGACGATGCTGCAACCTGACATTGTGGGTGCCGAGCATTACAACACGGCGCGCGCCGTCCAGTCGACGCTTCAGCGCTACAAAGAGCTGCAAGATATCATCGCCATTCTGGGTCTAGACGAGCTTTCGGAAGATGATCGGCTGGTGGTGGCTCGCGCTCGTAAGGTTGAGCGCTTCCTGTCGCAGCCGTTCTTTGTGGCTGAAGTCTTTACGGGTTCACCCGGCAAGTACGTGACGCTGGAGAAAACGATCAAAGGCTTCCAGGCGATTCTGTCGGGCGATTTGGACGAGTATCCAGAGCAGGCGTTCTATCTGGTGGGCGACCTGGATGAAGCGATTGCCAAGGGCGAAAAGATGAAGGCTGAAAACAAGTAGTCAGCCGCGATTTGCCTGAGTAGATGACCTGAATAGTTTGTCTAAATAGTTTGAACGGGAGAGCCTCAAACTCTCCCTTTACCGCATTTTTGGAGAGAAGCAATGCCGTTAACCGTTCGCGTGGTGGCTCCTGACAAAACCGTTTGGGATGCGACCGCTGAAGAAGTCGTGCTACCCAGCACCACCGGCCAGCTCGGAATTTTGTCTGGACATGCGCCACTGATGACCGCTTTGGATACGGGCGTGATGCGGGTGCGTGCTAACAAAGACTGGGTGGCGATTGCCCTGATGGGCGGATTTGCCGAAGTGGAGAATGATGAAGTGACCGTGCTGGTGAATGGAGCTGAACGCGGCGATACGATTGAGCTGGAAGCTGCTCGCACCAAGTATAGCGAAGCGACAACCAAGCTAGAGCAGCTGCGCGGCAGCGGTGACGAGGCGGCTAAATTGCAGGCCGAACGCAGTATGCGACGCGCTAGAGCTAGGGTTCAGGCGGCTGGCGGCAGCGTTTGAAGACTAGTTGAATTTGCGAAGCTATATCCAGCCTGCCTTTTATGCGTTGATGCTAGCAAGCCTGCTCAAGAGCCTGCATCAAATACAAGTAGATAGCGGGCGTTGGGCATGAGCTGACGCAGGATTTTGAGGTGGGCTTCTGCTTCGGGACGCTTGCGGAAACGGCAGACGATGAGCGAGCGCATTGGTGGCAGCTGGCAGACGATACACCAAGGATGCAAGCGTTGATAGTAGGCGGAGGGTTCGCCGCTGAGCTGGACAGCAAAATCTGAAGCCGTTGAGTGCGGCTCTGCTGGTATCATAAGTTCTAACTCCTGAGTTTTCGGGAATGCGTCAGTCGCCCTTCAGTTTTCCAGGCAGGAGGGCGACTGATTTTGTGGGTAGATCTCAAAGGTGAGTATTCACCCTTTCGTTAAATCTATTAAAGGTGAATACTCACCGGCTTGTCAAGAGGTCAATGGGTCGAGTAAAGCTGCGGATTCGAGAATTGGCTGAACAGCGGGGTTGGTCGCTGCAAGATGTCGCAGATCGAGCTGGAGTCAACTACAACACGGTTAAAAGCTATGCTCGGCGAGATGACGGGATGAACACAGTCGATCTGGTTGCGGTTCACAAGATTGCTCAGGCGTTTGAGGTAGCGATTGAGGATTTGATTGAAGTAGTGGAAGAGTAGAGGCTGCAAGATCCGGCGCTACAATACAGCCATGTTCGCTATTCTTTGCGGCTGCGATTAGTATGAACGCCCCTCAGTTTTCGATGCTGGTTCCGTTGCAGTGGCAGTCTGCAAGCTGGGACGACTATCTGCGTTATCGAGACGACTCGACTGAACGGTTGCGGCTTTACTTTAACGGTCGGGCGGTGCTGGCTGATATGGGTAGCGAAGGAATTGATCACGCCAGCGTCAGCGACTTGTTTTTGCTGTTAATTTACATCTGGGTGAAGCAGGTGCAGCCCGACTTGGCGGTGGGTTCATTTGGCCGCTGTGTGCTGGAAAAACCGGGACAGAAGGCCGCATCGCCGGATTTGGTGCTGTACTTGGGCGCGGGTATTCCCAGGCGCGATGCTGCCAAACTGCGACGAATTGACCTGAACCAGTGGCGGTTGCCGGATCTGGTGGGGGAAATTGCCGATACGACTTTGGCTAGCGATCTAGACGAGAAGAAGCGGCTCTATGCGGCGCTGGGCATCCCGGAATATTGGGTGATTGATGTGCGCGGGCGGGTGATGGCGTTTCGACTCGCCGATGGCCAATACTGCCAGTGCGTTGAGTCAGTGGCGCTGATGGGACTCTCGATTGATCTGCTGGAGCAGGCTTTGGCGCGGCTAGGTGAAATGCCAAATTTTGCGGTAGCTAACTGGTTTGAGCAGATGCTGGCTTAGACTCATGGGGCTGGTCAGACAGAGGCTGATGTGGCAATTGAAGTGTTTGAGGAGTAAGGTTTTCTGGAGAGTCCCCTGTTATGCAAAATCCCAATTTGATTGCCGATATTTACAATGCGTTTGATCCATTTCGACCATTGGAACCAGGCGATCCGTTCTACGTAGTTTGTAACGAGGTGCGTGGCAATGACAATGTGTTGAGAGAGCTAGGCCGAAAAATCGAGCGCTCGAATCAGGCAACCTGTCAGCTTTACACGGGGCATCGGGGTGTTGGAAAGTCTACTGAGCTGAAGCGACTCAAGGTTGATTTGGAAAGCAAAGGCTGTCGGGTGATCTACTTTGCGGTAGATGATGACATTGATGAAGAGGACGCTCAGTACACCGACATTCTGCTGGCCTGTACGCGCCATGTTTTGGAAGAACTACAAAATCAGGCAAATCCCTCACCGCTGATTCAATGGCTCAATTCACGCTGGCAGTCGCTCAAGGATTTGGCGCTGACCGAAATCAAGTTTGAGGACATGAAATTGGAGACGCAGATCTCTCAATTTTCCAAGCTGACAGCGACTCTACGGCAGGTGCCCAACACGCGCCAGAAAATTCGTGAGCAGATAGATATTCACTCGGTTTCGCTGCTGGATGCACTGAATCAGTTTATTGCTGAAGCAAAGCGGACACTAGGCAGCAAGCTGGTGGTGATTGTCGATAATCTCGATCGGATTGTGCCGATGCCGCGCAGTGAGGGGCGCAACAATCACGACGAGATTTTTCTCGATCGCTCTGGTCAACTGCGACGGCTTGACTGTCATGTGATCTATACGGTGCCGATCTCGCTGGTTTACTCGAATCGAGCTGCGGCTTTGCGCGATAGCTATGGCGACTGTCAGGTTGTGCCGATGCTGATGATTCGTCACAGGGATGGCGAGCTATTTCCCGCCGGTTTGGCCAAGGTCAAAGAGCTAATCAGCAGTCGGGTCAGTCAGTTCGCTCCCGATCTGGCGCTGGAATCCGAGATTTTCGACCAACCTGAGACCGTGAATCGCCTCTGCCAAATGAGCGGTGGGCATATGCGCGAAGTCATGCAGCTTATGCAGGTCGCTATTCACTGGACAGACAGTTTACCGATTCCAGTCAGTGCAGTGCAGCAGGCAATCACCCGTGCTCGCGACAATTACCGAATCACGGTAGATGAGGCAGACTGGCAGAAACTGGCAGAAGTCTCGGTTGCAAAACTGGTGCCCAATGATGGCGACTACCGCAACCTGCTGTTTAATCGCTGTGTGCTGGAATATCGAGAGATCGATCAGAATGGAGGGAGTAGCCGCTGGCATGACGTTCACCCATTGCTTGAAAGCACTCCTGAATTTCAGAAAGCTAAGAGCAAGCTTCCTTCACCCTAAAGCAGAAGCCCATGAGCCAAAGCAAATCCGACTGGGACGAAGATATTCCCTATAACGCGGAAGATGAATATCAGGCGTTGCTGCGGGCACTCAGACGCAAGCGAGGCTTTGGACTGTATTTTGTAGAATGCTCGGCTCAAAAGGGCAATGAATTGATTGCCAGCTTGCAAAAAGATCTGCCGCAGAAAAATATGCAGGTGTTGCAGCTCGATCGCTCTACGACCACGCTATACGATTTAGTAGAGGCTCGCTGGCAACAGCAGCCGTTTGATATTCTGTTCATTCAAGGGCTGGAAAATGCCTTACTCGAATACGAAGATACAAAACGGCTTGCAGGCTGGACGAGTGAAGAGATCTACTCCTATAGCTGGAAGGGCGTTCCGCGTATTCTCAGTCACTTAAACCAACAAAGAGAACGCTTTAGAGACAACTTCAACGGCTGTTTTGTATTTCTCGTTTCTCCTTTCGTAGTCAAATATTTCATTCAACGCGCTCCTGACTTTTTCGATTGGCGTTCAGGTTTATTTAGCTTTCGTGATCTATCTGAACGTGCTGAGCAAATTACTAGCCGTATTCTGGAATCCCGCGAGTTTGAGGATTATGTTCAACTCACGCCTGCCCAACGCAACGAAAAATTGCTGGCACTTGATGATGCTCTCTACCAACAGCACACCCTGACGGCTGATGATCAAGCAGAGCTATGGCGAGAAAAAGGACGCTTACTTGCTGCTGTCGATGAATATCAGGCAGCGCTAATTTGCTATGACAAAGCTATTGAATTCAAACCCGACTATCACGAAGCTTGGAACAACCGTGGCGCTGCCCTCTCAAACCTAAGACGCTATGAAGAGGCGATTTCTAGCTATGACAAAGTCATTGAATTCAAACCTGATAACTATACGGTTTTGGCCAAGCGAGGTACTGCTCTGGCATCATTGGGACGATATGAGGAGGCACTCATTTCTTATGATAGAGCAATCGAGTATAAATCTGATGACTGTGGATACTGGGTCAATCGGGGTATTATCCTATCATTATTAGGACGAAATAAAGAAGCACTCACTTCTTATGATCGGGCAATTGAATTCAAGCCTGATGATTACAGAGTCTGGTTCAATCGGGGTATTTTACTATTTAAATTAAAACGTTACGAAGAAGCATCCAGCAGTTATGCCAAGGCTCTAGAAATTCAACCCAAAAATTCAAAAATATGGAGTCGATTAGCAGAAGTTTTATATTTTTCAAAATATTATGAGGATGCCATTTCTAGTAATATGAAAGCACTAGAATTCGCGAACGAAGGTGAATCTTATCCTTACTGGTTACAAGGTATAATGCTTCTTGACAAAGGAGTGTTCAACGATGCAGTGCTGATGTTTACTAAAGCTACTAAATTTATTCCAAATTCTCCTTTCGTCTGGCTATGGCAAGGATATTCCTTATACTATGCAAAACAATATGCTGAGGCGCTTGAAAGCTTTGACCAAGCAATTAGCTTAAAACTTGATACTGGTTGGGAATGGAATGTAGGTGGTAGGCTTAAATTCAAATCTGATCCTTCTTACTTGCCCTTACTAGGACGCAGCCTTGTGTTAGTGAAAATGAAACGATATCGAGAGGCTTTTATAAACTTCAAAAATTTTTTATTGAACCCTGATCCATATCAAGATGCACTTGTTATCTTAAAAGCTATTTATTCAGGAGAAATAGAGAGGAAGCAAATTATACTGATCTCAAAGACACTTCTGGGGTATTTTGGAGTCAAATCTAATAAAAACGAAAAATAAAAACAAGATGGCTGCAACTCTCCTTAACCCCAAATATCGCGAGCTGGCGAAAACTGACAGCGACTTTGACGCGATTCGGGGTGAGGAGTGGTTTCGGGCGGTGGTGGAAAAACCATGACCGTCAGTATTCACCCTCATAACTCTCTGATTTCCTGACTTAGGTTTAGAAATCGGCTTCAGCGAAGAAGTCTTCATCAATTTGTTTGATATGAAAAACCTCCTTGATGCTTACGCCAGCATCATGTTCAATCATTAGCTGAGCAAGCTTCTGACCATCAATTAAAATAATTTTACTGTCCTTGAGCTGAGAAGCATAGGCGATTGCCTGCTGGGTAAAGGTGGAAGTGGTCAGAAATACTCCTTTACGAGCGCCGACGCCTGCCAAAGCGCCTTGAAATGCTTGAATCTTCTCACGTCCAACTGAGTACGCCCAGCGTTTGGCTTGGACATAAATAATATCTAGACCTAGCTTGTCCTCTTTAATCGTGCCATCAATGCCGCCATCAGGGCCACGAGGAACGCCTTCAACATCTCTCATACTTCCCCCATATCCCATTGCGTGCAGTAATCTTAAGACTAGATTCTCAAAACGTTCAGGCTCCACTTGTCTTAATTTGTCTAGTAGCTCATCTCGCAGTGCCGCATCTAAAATTCCAATCGCTTTACTAATAGTTTCCTCTGGAGTACTAGTTTGAGCGGTAACAATTATATTTTCAGCCGATAGTGCTGTAGAGATTGTCTCACTAGAGACAGAGCGCTCCTTGAATTTACGAAAGTCTTCAAAACGCTGAAGATAAATATCATCAATCACTGTAGGATTTTGGGCTAAGACCTCTTGACCACGACCAGTGATTTGCACATATCCTCGCTTGGGACGAGACAGCAGCCCAGCTTTGCGAAGATATGTGCTGGCCCAACCAACTCGATTATCAAAAACGGACTGTCTTCCACTCGGCAATTGGATAGCTTGTTGCTCTGAAGTGATATTCATCTGTTCAGCTAATCGTTTTCGCAATTGAGCGACAGAATAGATCTGTCCATCTTCTGCTGCCAGTTTGAGCAACGGCAGCATGAATTGAGCGTAGGTAGGTATAGTCGTCATCAGGGCTTTTGGTGACTCTATTCAGTTTGCAGATCGGATAACTCATCTAAATTGAGGCGCTTGATCACGTCCTGTTGGCCTGTTTCCTCTAGCCAGTGCTCAACCGCTTCATTCACCAGCGCATTGACCGAAGACTCTTTTACCGCTGCCAAAATTTTCAGAATCTTGTCAGTATCACTGGGCAGGTACACCCGGATCTGTGCTTTTTTGTCTGCCATTATCCAGCCTCCAGACGAGATCTTTGCCCTTAGATCATTCTCCCCCATGCCAAACTGCTCTAAGGGCATGCAACTTATTGCCCTATTGCCCTATTGCCGCAAATAGTCTAGACTGAGCGTAATATTTGTGGAGGTTGCGCTCAATGATCACCCTTTCTGCCGACGAAGTTGCCCTGCTCAAAGCCCTGCTGGTTGCCCTGCGCGGCATCAAAATCAGAGAGATCGACAAAGCTCTGGTAATTCTCAGCAAAGGCGACCGCGATCTCTAGTTAGAAAGCCTGAGTTCCCAGTTAGATTGGTACTGTTCCTCTGCTGCTCCAGTTGACTCAAAACTGCCTGAGCTGAGCGGCAGCTGTAAAAAACTGGCGGTCAAGCCCTCGGATTAGCAGTACCGCCGTGACAAGCGTGGTGAACGCCAGGATGAACATCACCAGCATTTGATAGAGCGCCGCATTCAGCGGATCAACGCCGCCCAAAATTTGCCCCGTAATAATTCCCGGCAGCGTCACAATCCCCACCACCATCATCGAATTCAGCGTCGGAATCAGCCCCGCTTTAATCGCCTCCTGCCGATACAGGCGGGTTGCCTGCCGTGGCGTTGCCCCCAAGCTCAGGTGCGTCTCAATTTCCAGCCGACTGTTATTCAGCGTGCTGACAAACCGCTCTCCGGCCAAAGCCGCCGCATTCATGGCGTTGCCCAGCAAAATTCCGGCCAGCGGCACCAAATACTGCGGCTCATACCAGGGTTCTAAGCGCAGCACCAGTAGGCTGACATAGGCCAGCGTCAGGGCAGTGCTGACGGCAATCGAGCCGCCAACAATCGGGAGAATCTGCGGAATTTTCTGGCTGATCCGGTTCCGCGCCACAACTGCCGCAATGCTAGCCATCACGCCAATAATCGCGATCACCGCCCAGGGGTTGCGGAGCGCAAACACCACCGCCAGCAAATAGCCCACCACCAAAAGCTGCACGACCGTTCGCACCGTCGCCACCGCCAGATTCCACTCCAGCCCCAGCTTCTGCCAAGCCGAAAGGCCGATTGCCAACAGCATTAGCCCTAGCCCAAAGCCCATGCCGACCAAATCCAGCTCGATTAGCTCCATGAGTGATCCCTTATGCTCTAGCGGCGAAAATTACGATAGACAACAGAAAGTAAAGAATATTCAAGAAGGATCACGAATTATCCAGTTTTCTGTCTGCTTGGCAGTAGATTTGAAGAAATTTTCGCATTCTTTATGCCCTGAGTGCTATGAAGACCCTATTAATTTGGCCGATTTTGCCGAATTCGTTCTGGTCCTATCAAGAGACGCTCGATTTGGCCGGACTGCGCTCGACAACCCCGCCGCTGGGGCTAATTACGGTAGCTGCGCTACTGCCCAATGACTGGGAGCTAAAGTTAATTGACCGCAACGTGGCGCTGGAAACTGAAGCGGACTGGGACTGGTGCGAGCTGGTGATCATTTCAGCCATGCTGGTACAGCGTCAAGATTTGCACGACCTGATCCAAAAGGCAGTGAGCCTGGGTAAAAAAGTGGCGGTGGGCGGGCCATTTGTCACCTCTGTCCCCGACTTCGCCCTGCAAGCTGGCGCTAACTATTTGATCCTAGACGAAGGGGAAATCACGATACCGCTGTTTTTAGAAGCGCTAGAGCGCGGTGAACCGACCGGCATCTTCCGAGCCAGCGAAAAGCCAGACGTGACGACTACGCCAATTCCGCGCTTTGATCTGCTGAATCTGGATGCCTATCTGCTGATGACGCTGCAATTTTCGCGCGGCTGTCCGTTTCAGTGCGAGTTTTGCGACATTATCAATCTATTTGGCCGCAAGCCCCGCACCAAAACCCCGGCTCAAATGCTGGCTGAGCTAGAGACGCTCTATCAGCTCGGCTGGCGACGGACAATCTTCTTAGTAGATGACAACTTCATTGGCAACAGCCGCAACGCTAAGCTGTTTCTACGCGAGCTGATTCCCTGGATGCAGGTGCATCGCTACCCGTTTACGCTAATGACCGAAGCCTCGCTGAATCTGGCTGAAGACGAGGAGCTAATGGATCTGCTGGTGCAGGCGGGCTTTACGATGGTGTTTATGGGGATTGAAACGCCGGATGTTGAGAGCCTGGGTGTCGCCCATAAAGAGCAAAACACTCGGCGTTCGCTGGTCGAGTCTTGCCACAAAATCAACCAGAAAGGGCTGCAAATTCTCTCAGGATTTATTCTGGGCTTTGACGGTGAGCGAGCCGGGGCAGGGCAGCGCATTCAGGCATTTGTGGAAGCCACGAGCATTCCCGTCGCGCATTTGACCATGCTGGGAGCCTTGCACAATACGGCAATGTGGACCAGACTCCAGCAGGAAGGGCGGCTGATTGAATCGGTTATGGCAGGCGAACATTTCACCACGCAGATGTCGCTGATGAATTTCGTGCCGACACGTCCCATGGCCGAAATCACCCGCGAATTTATTGATGCGTTCTGGAATCTCTACGAGCCACTGCCCTATCTCAAACGTGCCTTCAGCCACTTCCAGACAATCGGCCAGCGTCCGCCGATCCGCTACCCAATCACCGACAAAGAAATTCGGCTGTTTTTGGCAATTTGCTGGCGGCAGGGCATACTGCGCGAAACGCGCTGGCGCTTCTGGACACAGCTCTGGACGATGATTCGCCAAAGACCCGACCTGCTCTACGACTACTTGACGGTGCTAGGTCTGGGCGAGCATTTCTTCAACTTCCGCTACCAGGTGCGCGCCAAACTAGAAGAGCAGCTGACGGCCTTGGAGTCTGCGGTAGCGCCCTCAGCAGAGCAGCCTGAAGCCTGTTTAATTTAGCGTCTGGTGATACTTGGCGGTGACTGGCGACAAGACGATAAATTTACTCAATTTGTAGAAAAAGCGGGATTGGTATAGGCTGTTGAGAGAACGGCTGTATTATTGCAGCGCTATTGCAACGTCATTGCAGCGCTATCAGTCGTTCTGTTCTCCCACCGTTCTCACCGCTATCTTGATCGCCTTCGCAATGAATTTAGAAAAGCCCCTCGGTTCTGTGATTCAAGGTTCGCTCAGTCAAGGCTTAGAAGTGCGGCTTCACGCCAACGTACTGGTCGAAGATATGCGCGTCGGCAAGTTTCTGGTGGTGCAGGGCGTGCGGTCGCGGTTTTTCTGTATGCTGACCGACGTGGCGCTGGGTACTTCTAGCCAGCGGATTTTAGCCAACCCGCCCGAACCCAGCAACAGCTTTTTGCAAGATGTACTGGCCGGAACCGGCACCTTCGGCACGGTCAACCTGTCGCCAATGCTGATGTTTACGCCAACTGAGCAGGCTGAAAAACAGGCCGAGACGCCAACCGAAGCAGCCGCAAAATCCAGCAGGCGCAAGAAATCTGGCTCAGAATCCGGCTCAGCGTCCGGCTCACAGCTAGCCTCCTACGAGGCCAATACCAACGCAGTCGAGCTATCGCCCGTCAAGACGATTCCCAGCCACTTTAGTCAGGTCTACGATGCCGCCGAGCGCGACTTTCGGGCTGTGTTTGGCTGGGAAGATGACCCGCACCGCTGCAATTTTGCCATCGGGCAGCCGATCGATATGGATGTGCCAATCTGTCTGGATCTCGATCGGTTTGTGGAGCGCAGCAACGGCGTGTTTGGTAAATCGGGCACGGGCAAGTCGTTTTTGACCAGGCTGCTGCTGTCGGGGATCATCAAGCGACGGGCAGCGGTAAACCTGATTTTTGACATGCACTCAGAATATGGCTGGGAGGCCACTCGCGAAGGCAAGCAGTTTAGTACGGTAAAGGGGCTGCGGCAGCTTTTCCCAAATCAGGTGCAGATCTACACGCTTGACCCAGCCTCGACCCAGCGGCGCGGCGTTCGAGATTCCCAAGAGCTATTTATTAGCTATGACCAAATCGAAGTCGAAGACCTGATGCTGGTGCGGGGCGAGCTAAACCTGTCAGAAGCCAGCCTGGAAAACGCGATAATTCTTCGCAACGAGTTTGGCAAGGCCTGGATTTCGCGGCTGCTGTCGATGAGCAATGAAGAGATTCAGGAGTTTTGCGAAGTCAAGATGGGCAGCAAGTCTTCGATTATGGCGCTCCAGCGCAAGCTGACCCGACTCGACGACCTGAAGTATCTGCGCCCAACCTGTCCCAAAAACTACGTGGCACAGGTGTTGGAATCTTTGGAGGCGGGTAAGCATGTGGTGGTCGAGTTTGGCTCGCAGTCAAACATGCTGTCCTATATGCTGGCCACCAATATTATTGCCCGTCGCATCCACGCCAGCTATGTGCATAAGGCCGAGCGGTTCTTGCAGACCAAAAATCCGAGCGACCGTCCCCAGCCGCTCGTGATCACCATCGAAGAAGCCCACCGTTTCCTAGATTCAGCGACCGTGCGCCAGACGATTTTCGGCACAATTGCCCGCGAGATGCGGAAATACTTCGTGACGCTGCTGGTGGTCGATCAGCGACCCTCCGGCATCGACAACGAGGTGATGTCGCAGGTGGGCACCCGGATTACGGCATTGCTCAACGACGAAAAAGATATTGAGGCAATTTTTACAGGCGTTTCTGGCGGGCAGGCATTGCGCTCCGTGCTGGCCAAGCTCGACTCCAAGCAGCAGGCGCTGATCTTGGGCCATGCGGTGCCGATGCCGGTAGTCATCCGCACGCGCGCCTATGACGAAGCTTTCTATGCCGCAGTTGGCGATACGCCCTGGGAGGAGCTGCCCACCGAGACGATTTTGCTGGCCGCTGAAGCCGCCAAAGCTGACCTGGGATTCTAAGCTAAGCTGAACCCCCTTGACCTGACTGCGGCTCAAAAGAGTTCGGTTATCCGTCTGGGTTTCCCGTACCTCCTGAGCTGAGCTAAGACGGCATGATCAAAGCATCCAAAATTTCTGCGGTTTGGCTGGCCAGTCACTGGCCATCTAGCTTTGGCCATTTAGCTCTGGTCATCTAGCTATAGAAAGACCTCAGCTTAATCAGCGTCAACCTCCTGTATTTTCACCTGTGTTGTCAATTGATCGCAGCCATCGCCAAAATTACCGAGAATTGTCAAGCAAGTTCATCCGATTGGATGAATTCAGCTCACTTTACGGGAGCTTAAAGTTGTATTACAATCATAAATAGATAAACTCATAACGATTACGTTTTACGCAGAAAAAGCCGTTGAAGGCATTAGGCAGGGGTTTGGTTCGCAGCGCATTCATGATTTATTGGCTGAAAAGCGGCTGAAAAGCTGAAAAGTTGGCTGAAACTCTATTGGTTAGATTTGCTGATTGAACTGGTTGAATCGGTCGATTAAAAAACAGAAAGGTCAGGCGCTCGACATGGATCTCCTATCTAGAGCATTTCAGCCCCAGCGCATACCAGCTAGGTTCAAGCATTCACCTGATTTCGGTTTACCCGCCTCATTTCTAGACCCGCCTTAGCCTATCGGGTCACGCTTCATTCACCTCTAGCTCAAGTCCTAGCTCAGTTATTTTCAACTCAATAGTGAATCGGGATTTAGAGACAGCGCAATTTTGAATAGCACAATGCCAAATAGAAACTTTTAGTCCGCCCACTTCGTATCTTTATTTAGCCCTGTCCGAAGGAGTTCGCAGAGTCTCATGACAAACCCCAATCCCCAAACCAAAGCCAGCCAGTCGAAAGCCAGAAAGACCAAAGCCGCCAAACCGCTCTTCACGGTCGATATGGTGCGTACCTACCTGCACGAAATCGGGCGCGTACCGCTGCTAACGCATGAGCAGGAAATTATCTACGGTAAGCAGGTGCAGCAGATGATGCCGCTGCTAGAGACTAAGCAGAAGCTGGCCGACAGCCTGGATCGTGCCCCCACACAGGCCGAATGGGCAGAAGCCGCCCAGCTTAGCGAAGACGAGCTAGAAAAAACGCTGCGACTAGGTCAGCGAGCCAAGCAGAAAATGGTAGAAGCTAACCTGCGGCTTGTCGTGGCGATTGCCAAGAAGTACCAGAAGCGCAACCTAGAGTTCCTAGACTTGATTCAAGAAGGCACATTAGGTCTAGAGCGTGGTGTTGAAAAGTTTGACCCGATGCGGGGCTATAAGTTCTCAACCTATGCCTATTGGTGGATTCGGCAGGCGATTACTCGTGCTATTGCCCAGCAGGCACGCACGATTAGGCTACCCATCCATATCACTGAAAAGCTGAACAAGATCAAAAAAGTGCAGCGCGAGCTCACGCAGACTTTAGGCCGTAGCCCTAGCCCTGCCGAGATCGCTAAGGTGCTAGAACTCGAAACCAGCGAGATTCGCGAGTTTTTGATGATGGCTCGCCAGCCCGTCTCGCTCGATCTGCGCGTCGGCGATAACCAAGATACCGAGCTGCAAGATCTGCTAGAAGACGAAAACGAAAGTGCTTCTCCAGAGAACTACGCTACTCAGGAATCGCTGCGTCGTGACCTCGAAGGCATGCTCTCTGAGCTAACGCCCCAGCAGCGTGAGGTAATTGTGCTGCGCTTTGGCCTCCAAGACGGACATGAGCTGTCTCTGGCCAAAGTCGGGCAGCGGATGAACATTAGCCGTGAGCGCGTCCGGCAGCTAGAGCGGCAGGCACTTGACCACCTGCGCCGTCGCAAAGCCACTGTGCGGGGCTATCTAGCCAGCTAAAGGATGATAAAAAGCAGAAGCCGAGCGCGGAGCTAGCTCTGACGCTCGGCTTCTGGCATTGGCAAAGTCAGCTGCATAGCTGCTGCATTGGTGCAGCTATAGATCCATAGCTACCTATAGAGTGAAGTTTAACTTGCCTCAAATGGCTCAAGCGGACGATGTCTGGCGCTCTGCGGACTTGCTAAGTTAGTTCTATAAAGCGTTGCCTAACCTTTATCGGTCAGACTTTCCAGAATTTCCAAAACTTTTTTGCAACTATTCTGGAATTGGCTCTGGTGGCTCTGTAGTTACCGAGCGGCGTGGGAAGAATAAACTCGATGAGCCAAAACTGCAACGAAATATTGCGCTAACTGTAAAGTCTTTTGCGAATGCTGATAGGGGGCAGATTCCCCTCCGGTATAGTGAAATACAAACGAGCAAATTTCTGCATTTTTGAGTCAATCAGCAGGTTTTAAGTAGAAATTAACGACAACAGGGAAAATACAATGGCAAATTCCTTTAGATCTGCATCGCGAGCTAAGCAGTCTCTAGCGGCTCTCGTTAATACTACTAAGCTGACCGGACTCTTGCTCAGTGTCACGCTATCTGCTGGCCTTGGGGCAATGCTGGCTCAAGGCTCACGGGCAAATGCTCAGACAGATACCCAGACAGATACCCAGACAGATACCCAGACAGATGCTGTTCCTGCTGCTCAAATGTCTGACGGAGTTTACCTGTATGGGCAGTCGGCTCAACCACAGACGATTGGCTCAGAGTACCTGGTTTTTGAAGTCAATCAGGGTACAGTCGTGGGCGGCTTTTATATGCCAAACTCCTCTTTCGATTGTTTCTACGGCAATCTGCAAGCTGATAAACTGGCCTTAAACGTGGTGGATAGCTATGAGCGCACCATACATCCCTATTCGCTGGCACTAGCCGCAGGGGAGGCCATTGCCAGCACGGGCGGCAATGTTGCGCCGCTGGGTCTAGAAGGATATCACCGAATTGCCAGCATCAGTGAGCTAGATCAGCGGATTCTCACCACCTGCAAAGCTGATCAAACCCGCTAGTCAACGTGACGCTGCGCGTTAGTCTGGTCGAATTTGAACAGTTTGCTTCAGAGATTCGACAGATCCGACAGGCTGTTTTTCAGGTCGAACAACAGGTTGCTGAGGCCGTTGACTTTGATGGGCTGGATGCCTCAGCGTCTCACTTGTTACTTTGGATTGCTGATCAGCCCGTTGGGACGGCTCGGATTCGGCTGTTGAGTCCCACGGTTGCCAAGATTGAGCGAGTTGCTCTGCTAGCTCCCTACCGCGGACAGGGGCTAGGTCAGCAGCTAATGCAGCAGGTGCTGCACGCTTTGGATGACTGGCATATCTCAGAAGCTCAGCTCCATGCTCAAGCTCAGACCGTGAATTTTTATCGCAAGCTAGGATTTGTACCGCAGGGAGAGCCGTTTTATGAGGCTGATATTCTGCATGTCACAATGTGTAAATATAGGGTGCAAATGTAGGGTTGTGAATTAGACGAAGTGTAGAGAAGTGTGGGGTGGGATTATAGCAACCCTGATTCTTGTCATAACCTATGGAATGCCCATTCTGCGGTCATCTTAAAGCTCATAAACATCGCCGCACCCCTCAAGGCAGTCAACGATTCAAGTGCTTCACCTGTAACAATAGGGAGCATCCCATTAGGGTAATGAGTAATAATACTTAGCAATATATTTTGCTAGATCAAGGAGAATAAACAGGCTGTAACTACTGCTCGTCATGACTCCTGAAGAAACCCAAGCCT
>JAESFP010000103.1_pt1 | contig 93547 bp, 71 predicted proteins | sample 9266181 | NCBI WGS metagenome assembly JAESFP01 (sample SAMN14502547, study PRJNA617102) | algae metagenome | isolation source: Pegethrix bostrychoides GSE-TBD4-15B and co-occurring heterotrophs from... | place: USA: Grand Staircase-escalante National Monument, Utah | collected 2006-08-15 | reverse complement strand
TAGCGCGCAATTTTGCCCTGAATTTGTATCGCCACAATGGTTTTGAGAATATGGCTCAAGCTCAACGGCTCGCTGGCTTTGGTCTGAGCACACTCAAGTTATTATTTAGAATGAAATAACCCTGGATTTTGGCGGTGTCGGGCAGGCTTTTGAGCGTTGCTTTAAATATTTTTCTGGCTTGGCGAGCGATGCTTTCTTTTTGGGCGGGTTCTGTGGCTTATTTGGCAGTGGCGAGAGCCTGAAGTTGCTGCTGGAGTTGGGATGAGCAGATCTTTGAGGCTGGGTTGGTTGGCTGTGGCTGGCTCGTCGGGCAATTGGCTAATGCTGCTGGTGACGTTGCCGCGCAGATCGGTATGCTGAAAGTTGCGTTCTCCGAACGTTCAGCGCGATCGCTACCCCACCAGGAGCGCTGCCAGCATGGCTCGGAAGTCCTCTAGCGCGGGCGTTGCCATACCGGGAACCTTGCCCATATCATCGTAACGCCGCAGGCGGAGCGCCGCGCTGTAATACTCATGGCGCTGGAACTGGGCGGCTTCTGCCGCATCCATAGGGCCACCCTGGAGGCGCAAACTCAGCTGCGAAGCGCCTGAAAGCTCAGCTAGATAGGCCGGGTCAGCCCAACAGAGATAGCGCTTGGCCTCGACATGTAGGCGAATCGGCTCGACGATCGCTGAGCTGAAATGAGCGGCAAGGTGGTTGGCTCCCAGGTTTTCGTGGCGCATATCGATGCCCTGCTGGGCAATCTCTTCGCCGCTGCTGTGCAGCAGATGGCCAAAGTCGTGGAGCAGGGCTGCTGCCACCATGGCATCGGACTCGTCTCTTTGGCGAGCGAAGGTGGCGGTCTGCAAAGCGTGCTGCAATTCGGTAACGGTTTCGCCGTACTGGCGATGGCCGTGCTTTTGATAGGTGGCAAAGATGGACTGAAGGCAATCGCGGGTGGTCATGGCAACTGGCCTCCTGGATTAAGTAGGGCTAGTTTCCACTCTAGGAGGGTTTTGGTAACCTGGCAGTCGCGCTCCTGACGATCTCTAGTTGACTGCTCGGTCAGATTAATAGCTACTTCTCCTGCCGCTCTTTCAGCGCCTTCAGCACAATCGACCGCAATAAATACGACACCGAGCGATCTTCTGCCTCAGCCCAAGCCTGAATCTGCTGCTTCTCTTCAGGGCTGACGTAAAACGCAAGTTGATCGGTAGGGCGCTTGTTGCTCATGCCCTACTTATATCACTACGTCATGCTGTACTGCGTTCTATGATATCACATCATATTGTATGATACGCTATGGCAAACAAGCAAAAGCCAGCCTGGAACTTGTGGAAGAGGAACAGGCTGGCTCTGGCTCCCATTCGCATAGGAGTAGATTTATTATGACGTATCGAGAACGCCTGGAATACTGGGCGGTGGCTCGCCTGTTGCCAACCGGGCAATGGGTGATTCTGGCACGGTTTCATCGGCGGGCGGATGCCGAAGGTCACTGTCAGTTTATGCAGCAAGCCAATCCTGAGATCCGTTTTGAGGTGGTTTTCGATTTGCCGCCAGCGCCTTTGGCCGCCAAACCATTACCCAAGCCCAGATCGCGCTAAAATTGCTAGTCGCGCCCCGTTTTGTTACAGCCCGTTTTGTCACAGCCTGTTTTGTTATAGACAGTCATCACCCAGAGGTCATCGCATGGCATCCATCCGCGAATTGCACAACCAGCTTGTCTCCAAAGAACGCTCAGCCACCGAAATCACCCAAGAGGCGCTGGCTCGGATTGCGGCAGTCGAGCCACAGCTACACAGCTTTTTGCAGGTGACGGCTGATCATGCGTTGGCGCAGGCGCAGCAGGTGGATGCCAAACTCGCGGCAGGTGAGAAAATCGGGCTGCTGGCGGGCATCCCCATCGGCATCAAAGACAATATGTGTACGCAAGGTATCCCCACCACCTGCGCCTCCAAAATCCTGGAGAACTTCGTGCCGCCCTACGAATCCACCGTCACCGCCAAGCTTGCCGCCGCCGGAGCCGTGATGGTCGGCAAAACCAACCTGGACGAGTTTGCCATGGGCGGCTCCACCGAAAATTCGGCCTTTGGCGCAACCGCCAACCCCTGGGACTTAACCCGAATTCCCGGCGGCTCGTCGGGTGGCTCGGCGGCAGCAGTCGCAGCAGGTGAATGCGTCGTGTCGATTGGCTCCGATACTGGCGGCTCGATCCGGCAGCCAGCGGCACTCTGCGGCGTGGTGGGGATGAAGCCCACCTACGGGCTGGTGTCACGCTACGGGCTGGTGGCCTTCGCCTCGTCGCTGGATCAAATCGGGCCGTTTGGCCGCTCGGTGGAAGATGCGGCGATTCTGCTCCAGGAAATTGCCGGACATGATCCGAAAGACTCAACGAGTTTAAAAGTTGAAATTCCCGATTATCCCAGCCTGCTGAAGCCAGAACTGGGTACAAAAGCCAAAAAGTTTCGCGTCGGCGTGATCAAAGAGACGCTGGGCGAAGGCGTTGCCCCAGAAATTGAGCAGGCGGTGATGCAGGCCATCGAGCAGTTTAAGGCGCTGGGAGCTGAGATTCGGGAAATCTCCTGCCCGCAGTTCCGCTACGGTGTTGCAGCCTACTACATCATTGCCCCTTCGGAGGCTTCGGCAAATCTGGCGCGCTATGACGGCGTGAAATATGGCTTCCGCGCTCAGTCGCCCGCCAACCTGATGGAAATGTACACCAAAACTCGCGCCGAAGGCTTTGGCCCCGAGGTGAAGCGACGGATTATGATCGGCACCTACACGCTCTCCGCCGGGTACTACGATGCTTACTACCTGAAAGCGCAGAAAGTGCGGACGCTAATCAAGCAGGACTTTGAAAAAGCCTTCGCCAATGTGGACGTGCTGATTTCGCCCACTTCGCCCACAACGGCCTTCAAAGCTGGTGAAAAAGCGGACGATCCGCTGGGGATGTACTTACTCGACCTGATGACAATTCCGGTCAACCTAGCGGGTCTGCCGGGACTCAGCCTGCCCTGCGGATTCGACGCTCAGGGTTTGCCCATCGGCCTACAAATTATCGGCAGCGTCCTGCGCGAAGACCTGGTGTTGCAAGCAGCCTACGCCTACGAGCAAGCCACCGACTGGCAGCGGATGCCGGATCTATAGCAGCCAGAGCTGTGAGTAGTCCTATTTCTTAGGTGAAAAATAGTCAAATCAAAGCAAGCTTCAAAGACTACTCAGCATCTAGCGAATGTCTGAACCCCTGCCTATTCTGGGCAATGCGGATGAAAGGACTTGAACCTTCACTTCGTGAGAAACTAGAACCTAAATCTAGCGCGTCTACCAATTCCGCCACATCCGCATGTATCAGCTGCTAATCATATCAAAAAACAGCCTGTGCGACAACGGCCTATGCAGCGACTGACAGCGCTAAGACTTCACGGTTGCGCTAGACGGCAGGGAACGCGCCGCTTCTACCCAAGCTTTGAGAAACATGCCAATCATCACCAGTCCCCCAATCAGCGCCCCCCCAATCCCGACAGAGCTTGGCAACCAGAAGACTGCTTCTAGGTGATTCGCGGCTCCCGGCTTCAGCAGCCACCTTAGCTCTCGACCTTTGCGATAGACGGCTGGTGGCCTGTTGTCTGGAGACAATTTATCATCCGGGAATCTGGCTCCCCAAGGCGTATTCAGGCCAAATTCAATCACTAGCAGCTCTTGCGGGCTAATCAAAACAGTGGCCGTATTTTTGACGTTGGGGACAATACCTAAACCGCGCAGATCAAGGTCGTAGCTAAGGTGATGCCGCTGCCAGATCAGTAAATTGCTAGTCTGGATCGATAGATTTGAAACCGGATGTGAAATTGACTTTACAGCATTTGGCTGAGCGACCAGCTGCTGAAACTGCTCAAATTTTTGCACCAGATCTGCAGCGTTGACAAACGGCACGGTCATGATCCATTCGCGCTCAGCCGGATGCTGCGTCTTGCCGCCGAGCTGCTGCGTTTGGGCGCTGAGTCTCTCGATCCATAGCTCTGCTGTTGCTTGGCTGAGGCCACTGAGCTGACTGTTGAGCCGGATTCGCTGAGTCAACGCGCCGTGGTTGGCATCTCGAAAGCTGATGCCAACATCGTCACGGGCGCAGCCGCAGAGCAGCAAACATACGGCTGAAATCACTGCCAGTAGGCGCAGCTTGGGCAGGTACTCCAGGGTTAAAACGCTCCGGCTCAGGCGAGTGATGCTCATGGTTTAGCTCATGGATTAGCTCATGGTTTCAGCATGTTCTCAGCTCAGGATTTGATCACGCCCTAGCCGCAACGCCAAGCTGATCAAACAGTAAACTTGGCATATAGGCTCTGCCGCCAACCCATTCTGCTACGTCGCCCAAATCTACCAGATGCTGGAACGCCTCAAAGATGCTGCCTGCCACCATCGTATTTTTGACGCGCCCGACGATTTTGCCGTCCTCAACTTTGTAGCCCAGATCCAGATTCACTGAAAACTCCCCGGCCAGCATGTTCGACTGCCCAGCGCCCAGCACCTGATCGACAATGATGCCTTCTTTCATCCCGGCAATCAGCGCCTCGGTGGAGGTCTGACCGGGCGCGACACAGACATTCACTAGACTGGGGCTAGGTTTGGAGAGTCCGCCGCGAAAGCCGTTGCCCGTCGAGGTTTTGTCGGCACGCGCTGCCCAGCGTCGATCCCAGTAAAAGCTCTGGACAGTCCCCGCCTCGATATAGGCTTTGCGATGGGTGGGCGTACCCTCATCGTCAAACGGGCAGGCATTCACGCCCAAATGTGGATCTTCAAACAGCGTCAGGCGCGAGTCGAACAGCGTTTCGCCCAGCTTCTCGGCCAGCGGCGAGGCCTTTTGCACCACTGACTGCCCGGAGAGCACTGAGGAAAAGAGTGACCCAATGGTGCTGGCTGCGGCACGCGGCAAGAATAGCACTGGAAACGAACCGCTGCTGATGCTGGCCGACTGCTCAGCCCAGCGATATTTTTGTAGCACCTGATTCAGGATCAAGTCGTAGTCTGGCTCCTCGTTGCGGCCTACGTCGTAGCTGCCTGCCTGCAAGAAGTCTTCACCCCGCACAAGGTTGCCGGATAGGCTGGCGCTGGTGGTCTGGCTGCTGCGTTCGGCGTAGAGACCCTGGCTGGTGGCAATCCGCACCGTGCGCAAAACAGCATGAAAGCCAAGATCTACTAGAATATCAGCGTTGTAGTCATGCACCCGCCGAATCAGATATTCGCCGATTTGGACGAATTCTGCGGTGTCAAGCGGTGTGTCCTGGAGCTTCTGAGGCTTCTGGGGCGAGTCAAGCTTGTCAGTCGCGCTGTTTTGAGCCGCAAACTCGTTTCTGGCCGCAAACTCAAAGTCAGCCTCGCTGCCAATCTGGGCGGTCTGCACGGCGGCATCTACCAAGTCTTCGAGGCGGGTCAGGTCGGTGGAGCTGGCAAACCCCAGCCTACCGTTGCAGATAACGCGCAGTGCGACTCCTTTAACTGCCTTGGTTTGCAGCGACTTGAGGTGATTGTTTTCAAACTCAATGGGCGTATCTTGACTGGAGACAAAGTAGACCTCAGCTGCATCGGTGCGGGGCGCAGCAAGCTGCAAAATCTGTTCGAGGAGAGCGTCACTCACGGGTCAGCATTCTGGAGAGTACAGCCTCGATGGTAGCGCAATTGAGGCTTGGGCTTAGGGGCAGATTCTTAGCAAAATTTGTATAAAAAGCAATATGAAGAGATCTTGAAGTAGCTGACGCTACGTTGGCTCGATCGCTAGTATCGGGGAGGGAATCCTGGAAAATACGCAGAATAAGCCGAAACTGCTGCTCCCAGAGCTAATCAGAGCGACCAGTCCGGCTCTTTTCCCCTGTAAACCTATCGTCAATCTACTGATAACACAGCATGTCAACTAGCAAGAAAGATAACAACCTCAGAGGCGCTCGCAATATTGGCACCCTGGGTGGCAGCAAGCGCATCAACGGGTTTGTTGGCAAAAAAGACAAGCTGGACTTTGCAAGATTTGACCTGTCCGGTGCCAGCGACTTTGGGCTGACGCTGGGCGGGGTCAAAGGTAAACCCAAAGCTGCTGTCAAGGTGACACTCCGCAACGACAGCGGAGCCGTGATTCAGAGCTTCAGGAGCGGCCCCAAGCCCAGAGCCTTTAGCGGTCAGCTCGCGGCGGGAACTTACTACATTGGCGTGCAGCGACTGCAGGGCGAGGTGAGATATAAGCTGGGCACTTCTGCAACTCCGGCTCCTATTCCCCCGGCTCCTATTCCCCCAACCCCGCCTATTCCCCCAGCTCCTGTGCCTGACACGCTGGCGACAGCGCTTGACATTGGCGCTCTCACCGGCACCTACTTGAACTCAGACTTCGTAGGCACAACTGACCCAATCGATTTCTATAAGTTCAGCACCAGTGACGTAGGCAATCTTCAGGTCAGAATCAATGGCACCTCGGCCAGCACCAAAATTCAGCTAATTCGGGATGGCAACGGCAACGGTCTGATTGATGCCGGAGAAATTTTGGCGAGCGATATCGGTTTTAGTACTACGGTGCTCCCTAGCATTACCCAAGATTTGCCCGCAGGTACCTACTTCGTTAGCGTCGAACCTTCCAGCAGTACTGCTTCTACTCAGTATCAAATCAGTCTGGTGAATACTCCGTTTGGTGGCAGCGCGGTCCCCGATCCAGGAAATACGCTGCCGACTGCTCGTGATCTAGGCATTGTTTCTGGCACGGTTATTGCCAAAGAGTATGTGGGTAAGATTGACCCAAGTGATATCTACAGGTTTACCTTGAATGATATTTCAAACGTTCAGGTGGTGGCTAAAGGAACCTCTGACAGTACTCGAATTCAACTCATTCGCGACAGCAATAGCAATGGTTTGATCGACAACGACGAGATTCTGGATTCTGATAATTTTGCCTCTTCTCTCGTTACTAATATCACTCAAGATTTGCCAGTTGGTGCTTACTTCATTAAAGTTGATCCGCGCAACGGCAATAGCGACATATCTACACTTTATGAGCTGAATCTAGTTACTACTCCGTTTGGCGGGAATGGAGCAGCTGATCCAGGCAATACGCTCTCTACAGCTCGCGATTTTGGTGTGCTTTCCGGTACAGTCACCGCCAAAGAATATGTCGGCATCATCGATCCCGATGACTTCTACAAATTCACGCTGAATAGCGCAGCCACCCTGCAAGCAAAAGCTACTGGATCATCTGACAGCACCCGAATCCAGTTGATTCGTGACATTAATGGCAATGGTTTGATCGACAACAACGAGATTTTGGCATCTGATAATTTTGCCAGCGCTGGTTTCCTTACCGAAATCACGCAATCCTTACAGGCAGGTGCTTATTTCATTCGAGTGGAGCCCAGAAACGGCAACACTAGCAACTCAACCAATTATTCGCTGAGTCTGACGGTCTAATAGCTTAATCAGGCTTGGATGCAGCTCAGACATATCAGATATACTAGTTCATCCAAGCCTGATACTTTGAGCTATCGCATTTGATACGATCAGCGCCTATCTAGCAATTCACTCTTTCAGAATATCAGTATCTTTTTCATTGTTTTTACGCAGTTGCAGTTTCAAATGAGATTTTGAGATTTGCTGTAGATGGAATTGTGTAGTTGAGCTTTTCAAAACCAATCACTTGTCCATTCCTGTCTTTCATCAAGATCACTTCATCTCCCGTTTCTTCAGAGATGTATTCATCTTGAGGATTGCCAAACCAAACGGTCAAGGTGTTGCCAACCTGATCGTAGTAAACTTTTACTTCTGCCATACAGTTTCTCCTTCTTTGATTGCATCAGTGGGATAGGTGGTAATTAGAAAGCCATCTCCATTAAGCTGCCGGATAACGGCACAGAGCCATCGTTTTTCACGCTGGAGTTTGTAGAACAGATAAATATTGGGGTCGCTACGGCTGCGCCGAATCTGATCGGGTTCGGTTAGGGCTGCCTGTACTTCTTCTTCTCGCCCGCTCATGATAGGGTGTTTGATCTGGGTGATGATCTTCCAGTAGGCAACGGTGACGCGAATGCTGCAATTGAGCGGGGTTTGGGCAGTGAAGAATAGGCTATCTGGCTCGTTGTTGGTCACGATGCCTCTCCTAACAATTGTCGCTCAAAATGAGTTTTAGCAGCTTCCCATTCTGTTTCTGCTTCCTGCCGTAGTCTACGCATCTCCAACCTTGCGTTATCTACCTGTTCTACTACTGAACGCTGAATGTCTAATGGAGGAATTAAGATAGGAATTTCGCCAATCTCCTCCAAATTAATATTTGCTCTTGCGACTGGGCGTTTGAGATAATCAAGAATTGCTTGACCTATAGGAGATGATAAAAACCATCGTGCAAAGTCAGGCAAAACTCGACTACGGTCTAATCGAACAGCTGCAATTGCCTGATTAATATTTGCAGGGGTTGAACGATCATATACACCAACTGATCCAATAGTTGCACCAACAATAGCAATCAGTAAATCTCCTTGTTGCAACTGAGAGCGGCGCATCAAACCCTCATGAATCTCCGGCTTAATGAGAATTGCACTACTTTCTGTGACCCTTCCATCCTTTGTAATTTCGCCACTACGTATGAATGGAATACCGCTTAATTCTTCCGTGTAGGCATCACCACCAGATTTTGGAGTAATACCAGAAAATATGTCAGTAGATATTGACGCAAGTTGTGTAACAGGGAACTGGTGAGATTGCAAAAGTTGAAATAACTTGCGGAAACGTGGCTGGTTGGAATATGAATCCAGCCTTGACTTTATCTGATCTACTCGAATTGCAAATACTGGACGATCGCTCTCTTCCGGCGCACTTAACCCAAGCTGATCGAGCAAGTAGGTATCAAGGCTAGACAGCAACTTATCTGCTTGGGCTAGTTTTTGTTTGCGGGTTTGTCGGGATACTTCGATTTCGGCAACGAGCGCTCGTTGTACCTCTGAAGATGGAAGAGGTACAAGAATTTGACGAACTTCTTCTGTATTGAGTTCTGGACGAGTAGATTTATTTCCCCACCTGTATATTTGCTTGTTACCTAAATTACTCTTGAGATATCCGGACAGAAAATCTGGAAGTATCCTTGCTGACGGACGAATTGCAGCAAGATGAGATGTGATATTCCCCTTAATAAGAACTTCAGGAAATACAGCAGAATAGCCAAGTATATAGCCAGCTTTGGTTAATAAAATATCTCCTGGCAAAACCTCACTTCTAATCAACTCTTGGTGTTTTTCTTCAGAAATATAAACCAACTCATCGTCGCTCAAAACTTCACCAGTGCGACAATTTGATACTCTAATAAGTGGAACTCCAGTCCTTTGGTATTCCTCGACCTTGAGCTGTGAACCAAAAGGACCATCAACAACACTTGATGAAATCTCAGCTTCACCAAGTTTAAAGATAGGAAGACCAGAGTTATGAAGACGAGCCTCAAGCGCGTGATGCTCTGGAAGATGAAACTGGCAATCTAACCGTTGATCTACTTCGCCCCGTCTGACTGCAAAACCCTGAGGAGTACTTTCAGTAGAGGGGCTTAGACGAAAAAAGGCTGAGGGTTCTGCTTAAACTTGCGGTACTGCGCCAAAATTCCTGAATCGGGGATAACCGCATCCGGTTCTGAAACCCAGTCTTCCCCCTCTCTGTGATATAGCACTCTACGATCGAACAGATCACAGCGTTGAATCTCTGTTTTTTGGTCGCCCTCTATCTGAGTTTCAACCACTTTCATTGTTTTGCGACCTGTCGCGTCATAGCCAATGTTTTCCGCCACTGCCATGAAGATCGCTTCTTCATCGCTGACTTGTTCATTCGCCTTGCGCTTTCGCAAAAACACCAGGCTCGCTTTTACCCCTGCCCCAAAGTGAGAAAATGCCGTCTGTGGCAAGCTCACCACTGCCAGCAATTGAAAATTATCTAACAGCCAATCGCGTACTCCTTGCAGCGATGAATTCGTGAGAATGCCATCGGGTAAGACGATCGCCGCTCTCCCACCTGACTTGAGAAACCGATGCACCCGCTCACAAAACAGAATCTCAGTCTTAACAGACGTTTTGGCTTTGATCGCTTTCTTACCCGCCTTGAAATCTGATTGGGTGGATTTCTTCACCGTGTAGGAAATATTTGCCAGGTCATAGCTTGACAGATAAGGCTTTTCATCTTGCTTTACCATTGCCCCAAAGGGCGGATTTGTCAGCACCAACGTAAAGCGATTTTCGGCAAAGCCTTTATGATGGGCAGTCAGCTTTTCGATCGGTTCCAGCGCATCCCAGCCAATCACATTCGTATGCCCGTCATCATGCAAGATCATATTCATCTTGGCGACGCGGGTAATCTCTTCGTTAATCTCAATCCCAAACAAACGCTTCTCAGCAAAATCATGCCAGTGATTGAAATGCTCCTTGCTGTCGAAGTCGTGATACTCGCTTGCCTCACGCCGCACTGCATCTAGGGCATACAGCAAAAAGCCGCCAGAGCCACAGGCAGGGTCAAGCACAATATCCTCATGGGTTGGCTCCATCATCGCAACCGCAAACTCAATAATTTCGCGGGGCGTGAAATATTGCCCAAAATCACCCTTAAAAAACCCGTCCATGAACTGCTCAAACGCCAGCCCTTTCGTATCGAGATCAGTTTTATTGAGGTTGATGCTTTCTAAGTGCGAAACAATCGTCCGAATAATGCTGTCATCGACCTTAATGTTTTCCGTAAAAACATCGGGATCTTTTTCCTTTTGCCTGTCATAGAGCGATCGAATTCGCTCTGCTAAGCGACGGCTCTCTTCATGGGTTTTAATTTGAAACTCGTAGGGTTCTCCTTTCTTACGAGCGGCTTGCTCATCGCTAATCTTGACAAAAATCAGCTTACACAGTTCACCAAATGCTGTAGGAGGAGACAACCGCCCCCCACCCCACAAAGTTTGATGACACTTGCGAATTGCCAGAATCAAGGCTTCTTTACTGACCGCTTGAATATCTAGCCTGCTACCCTTTCTAAACTTGTATTCTTCGGGCTTTCCATACTTGATGGGCAAGTCAGCCACAATGTTTTTGTCTCGCTCCAGTGCCCCATACTGGTCAGTACAGTCCAACACACGCCGAGTTGAACCTGCCACTACCATCACATAATCAGCTCGGAACTTCGCCCAAGTGCCATTTCCATACGCCTGTTCAACGGCTTGGTTAAACTCTGGCATCTGTAATACCATCCCGCTTACATTCAACAACTCCATAGGGACGCTTCCGCTCATCATCCCGAAACACAACCAAATCGGCGCGATCAGAAGGGGTGCGATCGGGTACAACGATCTCAATCCCAATCCGGTTCGGCTCATATTGGTAACGGTAAATTAGCTCTGCCCAAAACTCAGCCCGAACCTGTTCCTCCGGATCAGAGTAACGCTCGGTGTGGTGAACAGCGTTATAGAGAATTCTCTGTTGCTTCCCTTCACCAATAATTTCAGCATGTCCATCCTTCAGAGCTTTTTCAAGATAAGCCACATTTACTGCTCCTAAGTCAGAACTTTAATTTCCAGCATATATAACCTTAGCTCTGAATATCTAACCAGCAGCTTTAGCAATCAAAAATTTAAGCTCAGAGCTTAAACAGATAAGCAGTTGAGCTTGCTAAATCACCGGCTCATTGATGCTTACAGTCAAGTTCTGCTCAGGTGTTATATTCCTGAATTGCCTTGACCTCTAGCGGCTCTGACTGGAGCGACCGGATGGCGGCGGCTGTGGCTCTGGCTCCGGCCACCGTGGTGACAATCGGGATTTTATAGGCGAGCGCGGTGCGGCGAATCGTGCGGTCGTCGATTTGGGCAGTCGCACCCAGCGGCGTGTTGATAATGAGCTGAATCTGCTGATTTTTGATCGCATCAAGAATATGCGGACGGCCTTCATGCACCTTAAAGATCATCTCAACATCCAAACCGTTGTCTTTGAGCACTTGGCGCGTTCCAGCTGTGGCGACAACTTTCATGCCCAAATCGATCAGGTCTTTGGCAATTGGCACGGCGGCAGCTTTATCGCGGTCGTTCATCGAGATAAACACCGTGCCCTGGAGCGGCAGTATCTGTGAGGCGGCAAGTTCGGCCTTGGCATAGGCTTTGCCAAAGTCGGTGTCGATGCCCATCACCTCGCCGGTTGAGCGCATTTCGGGGCCGAGGATAATGTCGGTGCCGGGAAACTTGGCAAATGGCAGCACCGCTTCTTTGACAGAAATATGTTTGGGTAAGACTTCCTGCGTAAAGCCGAGCTGCGCCAGCGTTTGGCCAGACATCGCCCGCGAGGCCATTTTAGCCAGCGGTATGCCAATCGCCTTTGAGACAAACGGCACGGTGCGCGAGGCGCGAGGGTTCGCCTCTAAAATATACAGCCGATCGCCTTCAACAGTTCCCTGCACAGCATATTGGACGTTCATCAGCCCCACTACGTTCAGCGCTTTGGCCAGTTTAACCGTCCAGCTGCGAATGGTTTCTAGAATTTCCGGCGAGAGCGTAATCGTCGGAATCGAGCAGGCTGAGTCGCCAGAGTGGATGCCCGCCTGCTCAATATGCTCCATGATGCCGCCAATCACCACATTGCCCTCAGCGTCGGCCAGCGCGTCTACGTCCACCTCAATGGCGTTTTCCAGATATTTGTCGATCAAGATTGGGTGGTCGGGTTCCACCTGCACCGCATATTTCATGTAGCGCTCCAGATCTTGATCCGAGTAGACGATTTCCATAGCGCGTCCGCCCAGCACATAGCTAGGCCGCACCACGACTGGGTAATCAATTCGCTTGGCCACCTGCAACGACTCCTCGAAGCTGCGGGCAAGGCCGTTGGCAGGCTGGCGGATTTCCAGATCGCGCAGGATTTTCTCGAACCGCTCCCGGTCTTCAGCAGCGTCGATCGAGTCGGGCGAAGTTCCCCAGATTTTGGTCGTGACATCGGGATTTTGATTCAGGTAGGTTTGCAGCGGCACGGCCAACTTCAGCGGGGTCTGGCCACCAAACTGGATAATTACGCCTTCCGGCTGCTCGGCTTCTAAAATATTCAGCACGTCCTCTTTGGTCAGCGGCTCAAAGTAGAGGCGGTCGCTGGTATCGTAGTCGGTGGAGACGGTTTCGGGGTTGGAGTTGACCATGATCGTTTCAAAGCCGTCGGCTCCCAGCGCGTAGGAAGCGTGGCAACAGCAGTAGTCAAACTCGATGCCCTGGCCAATCCGGTTGGGGCCGCCGCCCAGAATCATCACCTTGCGGCGGGTAGAAGGCAGCACTTCGGATTCGACCAGCGCGCTCTTTACCTCCTGTGCCTCACTCAGCTCAATTACCTCCGATTCGTAGGTGGAGTAGTAGTAAGGAGTGAGCGCCTCAAACTCGGCGGCGCAGGTATCCACCGTTTTGTAGACTGGAATAATCCCTAAGCTCTTGCGATAGGCGCGCACCTCGTCTTCGCTGGTTTTGGTGGCGTAGGCAATCTGACGGTCACTAAAACCCTGCTGCTTGACGGCGTAGAGCTGTGAGCGGCTGAGGTTTTTGAGTGGTGTTTTTCGCAAAAACTTCTCGGTTTCCAGCAGCTCTTGCAACTTGTCGAGAAACCAGGGATCGATGGCGGTCAGCTCGTAGATTTCTTCAACGCTCATCCCCATCTGCATCGCCTGATGCACCGTCAAGATCCGCTCCGGGTTGGGAGTCCGCAGGCCAGAGCGAATCTGCTCCAGACTGGGCAGCTTTTCGGCGCGGTCGCAGCCCCAGCCTGCTCGTCCGGTCTCCAGCGAGCGCAGCGCCTTTTGAAACGACTCCTGGAAGGTGCGGCCAATCGCCATCGCCTCGCCCACCGACTTCATCTGGGTGGTGAGGGTAGGCAGCGAGCCAGGAAATTTCTCGAAGGCAAACCGGGGAATCTTCGTCACCACATAGTCAATGGTGGGTTCAAAGCTAGCCGGGGTTTTCTTGGTAATGTCGTTCGGGATCTCGTCCAAAGTATATCCCACCGCCAGCTTCGCCGCCATCTTGGCAATTGGGAAGCCCGTGGCTTTGGAAGCCAGCGCCGAACTGCGCGAGACACGCGGGTTCATCTCAATCACGATCATTTCGCCGGTTTCAGGATTGACGGCAAACTGGACATTAGAGCCGCCGGTTTCCACACCAATCTCGCGCATGATCTTGACCGCCGCATCCCGCAGCCGCTGATATTCTTTGTCGGTCAGCGTCTGTGCCGGAGCCACCGTAATCGAGTCGCCCGTATGCACGCCCATCGGGTCGATGTTCTCAATTGAGCAGATAATCACGACGTTATCGGCCAGATCGCGCATCACCTCTAGCTCGTACTCTTTCCAGCCCAGCAGCGACTTCTCAATCAAAATCTGCGACATCGGGCTAGCATCAAGCCCCGACTGTGAGATCTCCTCAAATTCTTCCTGGTTGTAGGCAATGCCGCCGCCCGTGCCGCCCATCGTAAAAGCCGGACGAATAATCAGCGGGTAAGAGCCAATCTGCCGACCAATTTCGCGGGATTCCTCCATCGTCGTGGCCAAACCGGACGGACAGACCCCAACGCCAATCCGCTGCATTGCCTCTTTAAACAGCTTTCGGTCTTCGGCCATCTCAATCGCGGGCAGCTTCGCCCCAATCAGCTCGACGTTGTGCCGCTCCAGGGTTCCGTTTTTGGCCAGCGCCACTGCCAGGTTCAGCGCCGTCTGGCCGCCCATTGTCGGCAGCAGCGCGTCGGGCTTTTCTTTGGCAATAATTTTTTCGATGATTTCGGGGGTGAGCGGCTCAATGTAGGTGCGGTCGGCGGTTTCTGGATCGGTCATGATCGTGGCCGGGTTGGAGTTGACCAACACAACCTCAAATCCTTCGTCCCGCAGGGCTTTGCAGGCTTGGGTGCCGGAGTAGTCAAACTCGCAGGCTTGGCCAATCACAATCGGCCCGGAGCCAATCAGCAGAATCTTGTGGATGTCGGTGCGGCGCGGCATAGCTCAAAACCAGGGTATGCGTTTAAATCTCAATCATTGTAAGGGCAATTGGATTGATCATTTTGCTGTCTCTGATTCAAGTTATGGCGCGATTCTCTGCAATGATAGTGAGTTCTCGCTAGTTAAGTGGCTAATGTATCACCCAGCTTCAAGCCTGACCTGGTTCAAAAGATTCAAAAGCCCCTAAATTCATACGAGCGCTTCATGAACATTCAGAAGGCTCTATCGCTTCAAGGTATCTAATTCTAGTCCAAGACCTATTTTGAGATAACGCATCGATTAAGTTTAATTGGGCTTGATTAATCCGGATTAATCCGGATTAATCATAGCAATACTTGTAAGAATGTCTGAGTATTGGAAATATAAGCGCAAATATACAGATGCTTCTAAAGAATGTATTTTAGACTTATTTTTGCGATACCGTAGTTGCACTGAATCTCCGTCGAGGCTCAACGCAAGCTCGAATTAGATAGCTGCCAACCGCAGAGCCAGCAGCTGATGCGGCTCTATTGTCGTGGCAAGATTAATGGGTTGCAGTTTATGAAGTGGTTCAGTAATCTTGCTGAATTTTTTAGACAGATAGCTTTCCTTTTAAAAATCGTTAGCCAGCCCTGATCCGGTGGGAATACTAACGACATGAACCAATTTCAAAAGCTAAAAGCTTGAGATAGATGTTCTGTTCACTTATAGCCCAGCTAGATTCTGACGGCTCAGGTTCACCGCTAACCGTAGCCCTGAAAATCTCACCAACTCTATTCCGTAATTCGGATGTGTGCAACGATGGTCGAAAAAACTCTACCCCTCATTTCCATAGAAGACTTCTCCGGGGCAAAGCAGGCGACTTTTTTCAAGCTACTGAAGCAGCCGCGATTCTCAGGAGAACTCTTTCTTGGCGATCTCAAGGGGCATACCTGGATATTTCACATCTACATGGGGCGGCTCACCTTTGCAACGGGTGGCGCACATGGCTTCCGGAGCTGGAAGCGCCACGTGCTAGCGCAATGTCCTGATCTGGTGCCTTTTGGTACTTTGTTCAAGCAGGCTTTGCAAGATGCAGCTAACCGAGACTTGAGCTACTGCTGGCAGTATCACATTCTATGTCTGTGGGTAGAGCAACAGAAGATCACGCGCGAGCAGGTTGCCAAAATTGTCAGAGCGCTGACCGTAGAAGCCTTGTTTGATCTGACTCAGATTCGGAAGGTGACGTATCAAGTTCAGCAAAGCTCATCTAATACGCAGATTGGGATGCAGCTCGCGCTACTGGACGCGGAGCAGGTTGCGGCTGAGGCGCAGGGACTCTGGAAGGCTTGGCAGGTCGCCAAACTGGCCGATCGCTCGCCCAATACCGCTCCGGTGATTCGGCAGCCCAGCCAGCTCCAAGCCAACAGCTCAGCCCAGCTGTATCAGGTGCTGAATCGGCTGCTAGACGGACAGCGTACGCTGCGGGATTTGGCAATTCAGATGAAGCGCGATGTCGTAGATGTGACGCGGTCGCTGCTGCCTTACGTCCAGCAAGGCTATATCGAACTGGTGGATATTCCCGACCTACCTGCGCCTGTCAAGTCTGCCCAGCCTGCGGCTCCGACGATGCCTGCTCAGCCTCAGCCCAGCGCACCACTGATCGCCTGCATTGACGACAGCCCGCTGATCTGTCAGAGCATGGAAGAGATGATCAAGGGGGCGAACTACCAGTTTTTGGCAATTAACGATCCGCTGCGAGCCATTGCCCAGATGATGTCGCGCAAGCCGGACTTAATTTTCCTAGATCTGATTATGCCAAATGCCAACGGCTATGAGATCTGCGGACAGCTGCGAAAGCTGTCTATTTTCAAAGAAACGCCGATTGTGATTTTGACGGGACAGGACGGCATTGTTGATCGCGTCCGCGCCAAGCTAGTTGGGGCCTCAGACTTTCTCTCGAAGCCGGCTGATTCAGCGACTGTGCTGGGCGTAATTCGCAAATATCTACCTCAAGGCGTAGGTTCATAAGCTTGAGTATATCAAGAACCGGGAATCCTAGAGATTGATCCGGTTGGTCAGGAAATTCTACGAATCAGCTAACTTTAGACAACACATAGAGGTAAACATCATGGGTACTGCACTAGTAATTGACGATTCGATGACCGACAGAGAAGTTTTGACGGCTTGTCTAAAGCAGGCTGGCATGAATGTTCTCACGGCAGTCAGCGGTGAAGAGGGCATGGAAAAGCTGGCTAGCAGCCAACCCGACATCATCATTATCGATGTTGTGCTGCCCGGTCGCAGCGGCTTTGAACTCTGCCGTGATCTGAAGGCCGAAGCCAAGACCAGCAAAATTCCGGTGATCATCTCTTCCACTAAAGGGACGGAGATGGATAAATTCTGGGGTATGAAACAGGGTGCAGATGCGTATATTCCGAAGCCGATTGATCAAGAGGAGCTGATCCGCACCGTCAAAAAGCTGATTGGTTAAAAAACTGATTGGTTAGTCGTTTGGGGTTTATCTACCATTTCAGCTCTCTCGCTCTCCAGCTCTTGCTCTTCAGCTCTCGCTCACCGTCCAAATCAGCCAAACTGCCATGCTCGACTCTATCCAGTCCAGGCTTGCCCCAGAAGCAGCCGCTTCAGAACTTGCAGATCGCGCGCAGGCGAGTGAGCAGTTTCTCCGCTGCCATCTTGCGCCCGATGCCCTAGTGATGCTGCCCGTCTCTCAGCTCACCGAAGTGCTAAAGATTCCGGTGGGGCAAATCACGCCAATTCCGCATCTGCCTGCCTGGGTCATGGGCGTTTACAACTGGCGGGGTGAAATTCTCTGGATGGTTGACCTGGGACATTTGCTGGGCATGAGTCCCTGGCATCAGCAGACGGTGAGCACTTCGTCCTACACCGCCGCTATTCTCAGCGCGACCGATAGCAGTGCGGGCAGTGCAGGTGGCGAACGCCGGACGCTGGGACTGGTGGTGACTCAGGTTCAGGATATCGAACTCTGCGATCCGGGGCAAATTCAGTCTCCGCCGCCTTCGGCCATCACGCCCGAACTCGCGCCTTTCTTGCAGGGCTACTGGCTTAAAGCAGATGGCGAAATGCTGGCCTGCCTCAACGGAACCGCCATCTTAGCCGCTATGCCTAACGCCTAACCCCCTGCCCAAACTCCTGCTGGAACCTCCATCTAAGCCAGTTTTCAAACCGACCGCTGCTCCATAAACCGCAACTTTGACTCGATTGAGAGAATTCCTATGACTCAGAATCTGCCTAAACCCAATTTTGAATTCAGCAACGGCCAGCCGCAAGCTCAGCAGCTGAATGGTAAAACGCCCGGTAAAATACCTGGTAAAGCTCCGGCTAAGTTCAACGCGATGCCTGATCTAAAATCGGCTGCGGTCGAGCCAGTTCGAGCTGAGATTGCTCAGGTAAACGAAGCCGCTCAGCCTGCTCGTAATACCTCAGCCCAAGGTTTAAGCCGCTGGCGGAAACTGAGTCTGAAGAATAAAGCGACCACGCTAGCAATCCTGCTGGGAACGCTGCCGGTTATCTTGATTGGCGGCACCTCCTACTTTTTGGCCAGTCAGTCTTTGAGCAACCAAATTACCGCAGCGCAGCAGGATAGCACGGCTGAAGTGCTGGACAAAGTTGCCTTCTACATGCGAGAACGCTATGGCGACATTCAGATTATGTCGAACCTGAACGTGTTCACCGATACTCGTCAGCGCTTGACCGCCACTCGCCAGGAGAAGCAAGTCGCATTGGATCAGTTCCTTCAGGCTTACCCGATTTACAACAGCGTTGCTGTTTTCGACCTCAACGGCAATGTGCTGGCACAGTCACAAGGCGCAGCGCTGGACAACCACAAAAACCGCAACTACTTCCAAACGGTTTTGAAAACGGGGCAGTCGGTGATCAGCGAACCGCAGGTTTCCAAAAGCTCAGGGATTTTGAGTATCCATACGGCTGCCCCTGTGAAAGACAAAGCAACTGGCCAGATCATCGGGGTTGTGCGGGCGCGTCTACCCGTTAGCAACCTGCATGATCTGTTGGCTACGATCAGCGAGGGACATGAAGGTGAGAATGACGCAGGTATCAAGCTCTACCTTAGCGACCGTAACGGCAACTTGTTCGCGGGTTCTGACCCATCCTACAAAGATCTGGCGACTCCTGTTGCGGGCGCAACTCTCTTTCCGGGCTTTGACGCAATGACTGCCAACCAGCAGAACGGCATCAACCTCGAAGGTGGCCAGGTGATCACTCGTGCCACGATGCCTAAATATACCGACCTGTTCCGGGTTGAGCTGCCAGATCTAGGCTGGAGCACTGTGGCGACCGTGGATCAGCAGGTTGCCTTTGCAGCCCAGCGAGAGCTACTGCTGGCACTGCTGGCCGGAACCGCACTGGCAGCGGTGGCGGTGGGTGCTTTGGCCGCCTGGATTGCCAACCGCGCCACTCGCCCGCTGCTGGATGCAGCCACCGTCACCGAGAAAATTGGTCAAGGCGACCTGTCCAGCCGATTAAACGTGACGGGCGAAGATGAGCTAGCCGTATTGGGCGGCAACATCAACACCATGGCTGCTCGCCTACAAGATATTCTGCAAGAGCAGGCTGGCTTGACCGATCAGGCTTCTTTCTTGACCAGCGTTACGGCCAATACCCGCGCGGCGAGCGGTGACATCGACCAACTTTTCGACCAAGCCTTGGCAAAATCCAGACAGTTTCTGGGTCTAGAGCGGATGGTGATTTACCGCTTTAAGTCAGACTGGAGCGGCTACATCTCCAACGAGTCTGTGGCTGATGGCTTCCCGAAAGCGCTGGAAGACAAAATTGAAGACCCCTGTATCCCACAGGTGTTACTGGATGGCTACTTGAAGGGTCGGGTCGTACCCACCAACGATGTGTTCAACGCGAACTTCCACCCTGAGCACTTGGAGCTGATGGAGCGTCTGCATATTCGCGCTAACTTGGTCGCGCCAATTGTCAACCAGGGGCAGCTATTTGGACTGCTGGTGGCGCACCACTGTACGCAAACTCACGAGTGGAAGCAATCTGAGACGATCTTTGTCTCGCAGCTTGCGGCTCAGCTGGGAATTTCGATTGCGGTACAGGAGGTGGAAACCGCTCGGATGACCGCTGAAACGCTGGCGACTGAGCAAACTGAGCTGAAGGAAAGCCTCCAGCGTCGGGCGCTAGAGCTGCTGATGGCTGTTGACCCGGTCAGTCACGGTGACTTGACGGTGCGTGCCAACGTTACCGAAGACGAAATCGGCACCGTGGCCGACTCCTACAACGCCACGATTTCCAGCTTGCGGAAAATTGTGCTTCAAGTGCAGGAAGCCGCACAGCAGGTGGTTTCAACGACTAACAGCAACGAGTCTGCGGTGCGTGATTTGTCTACCGGAGCCTTGCAGCAGACCACCGAAATTACTGCTGCCCTAGCTCAGATTCAGGAAATGGCCAACTCAATTCAGCAGGTGTCCAACAGCGCTCAGCAGGCTGAAACTGCCGTACAGCAGGCTACCCAGACGGTGCAGGCCGGAGATGCCGCCATGAACCGCACGGTGGAAGGGATTCTGGCAATTCGGGAAACGGTGGGCGAAACGGCTAAGAAGGTGAAGCGCTTGGGTGAATCGTCTCAGAAGATTTCCAAAGTGGTCAACCTGATTGGCACCTTTGCCGCCCAAACCAACCTGCTAGCGCTCAACGCTTCCATTGAGGCGGCGCGTGCCGGAGAAGAAGGCCGAGGCTTTGCAGTGGTGGCCGATGAAGTGCGTTCGCTGGCGCGTCAGTCAGCAGAAGCAACGGCTGAAATCGAGAAGCTAGTAGCCAGCATTCAGGCTGAAACCAACGAGGTGGTGGCCGCGATGGAGTCTGGTACTGAGCAGGTGGTGATGGGGACGCAGCTGGTGGATGAAACCCGCCAAAACCTGACCCAGATTGCTGCGGTGAGTACCCAAATCAACGACTTGGTGCGCTCGATTGCTCAGGCTGCCCAAATGCAGTCGAAGGCGTCTGAGTCTGTGACCCAGACGATGACGGGCGTGGCCACGATTGCTGACCAAAACTCGGCTGAGGCGATTCAAGTTTCTGACTCGTTTAAGCAGCTGCTGGACGTGGCGCAATCGCTGCAAACAGAAGTGGGTCAGTTCAAAGTCCGCTAGTTGAGAGCGATCCCCCTAAATCCCCCTTTTCAAGGGGGACTTTAAGAAAGTTTGGCTCGGTTTCCCTTTTTTAAGGGGGCTAGGGGGATCAGCACCAGCGTTCTGATTGTCAAGACTCAGTATTCACCAATTCGTTCACCTGACCCAATTGACTTCGCCCATTCGCTCCCTTATTGACCTATGCTGAACCCTGAAATCCGCGACCAAGCCTACCAGTTCTTCGCTGAAGAAGTGCCCGAACTGCTGGAGGCCATTGAAACCGGGCTGCTCTCGCTGCGTGAGGAGCGGAGCACGGCAAAAGTGCATGAGGTGATGCGAGCAGCTCACTCGATTAAAGGCGGAGCGGCTAGCGTGGAGCTAGAGGTGATCAAAGTGATCGCTCATCGGCTCGAAAGCATTTTTAAGGCGCTCTACGACGAAACTATCGAAATTGACGCAGCCCTAGAGAGCGAGCTGCTGCAAGCCTACGACTGTCTGCGGTTGCCGATGATGGAACAGCTTGAAACAGGCAGCATTGACGTTGAGCAGGCGCTGACTGCGGCAGAGCCAGTTTTTGCAGTTTTGGAAGAGAAGCTGAGCGAGGCGCTGCTGCAAGCCGACAACTACATTCCCACCTCGTCGGATCTCGGGATCGACATGGTGGCTTCGATTTTTGAAATTGACGTGGCGCAGGGTATCGACCGCCTCACCGCTGTCTGCGACCAGCCTGATGCCTACCCAATTGCCGCCGAGCTGCAAGCCCAGGCTGAGGTGTTTATTGGTCTGGGTGAGCTGCTGAATCTGCCTGGATTTGAACAGATTGCTCACACGGCGCTGATGGCGCTGCAAGTTCAGCCTGACCAAGAGCTGCAAATTCTGCGGCTGGCGCTGGCCGATTTTGTCGTTGGACGCGAAGCCGTGATGCAGGGCGACCGGACGCGAGGCGGCAGTCCCTCAGCCGCGCTGCTGGCGCTAACAGAAGCCCCAAGCAGCGTCAATCTCACTCATGCTGAGCTGAGCAAGGCCGGAGACTCGCTGGAAGATATGTTTAGCGATACAGATTTGAATGCAGATCTAGATCTAGATTTGGATACAGAAGTAAATTCAGACTTGAACGCAGATTTACTATTTGATGAAGCGCCCAATTTTCTGGATCTGCTGGGCAGTCCTGAAGGCAGCTCTAACCTTGAAGCTGAAGCGCTGCCGGAGATTGCTGCTGCCGATGCTGTCGATGCAGAATTATCGGATGAACTTGAGCTAGCAGAGTCGGTAGAGCTAGAGGCACGAGGGGCATTTGATCTAGAGCCAGAGAGTCTGGAGGATATGTTTGGTGGCGCTGAGTGGGAGGAGCTTGATGAGACTGAGCTGGCAATCGCTGCACCTGAAGCGACGGACGCAATCCCGAAGCCACGCCCTGAGCCAGTCGCAGCAGAGCCGTTGTCCGATGTGGTAGATATCTTTGGAGCGACAGAGGATCTGTTTGGCAGTCTGGATGCAGCGGAGTTTGATTCACCAGAACTGATTGCTGAAACGATGACTGGTGAAGTTGCTGATGAAGTTACTGGTAAATTTACTGGTGAAGTTGCTGAAGAAGTTGCTGAAAGCTTTGACTCACCAGATCTGCTAGAGACATTAAACTTAGTGACCGCTGAGCCAACCTCAGTTGAAAGCGCGATTCAGTCGGCAGAAGCGCTGTTTGAGCAACTGCCCTCTCTGGCCGATCAGCCTGAAGAAGTGGCCGCACAGCCGCAAACCGCTGAAGAGAGCGCCGATTGGAAGCAATATCTCCGCCCCAGCCAGTCAGCTGCCCCGGCTGCTCCAACCAACCTCTCGGTGCGCGTTGACCTGCACCGCCTAGAGCGGATGAATAACCTGGTGGGCGAGCTGGCGATCAACCGCAACAGTCTGTCGCTGCAAAATGAGCAGATGCAAGGCTCCGTTCGCGATCTGGTCGGGCGGTTTGAGCAGTTCCAAAGCATGATTGGCAGGCTGCAAGACCTGTCTGATCGAATGCTGGTGACTCCGACTAGCCGCAGCGCCAATCGCATGGCAATGGCGGGTTCCGCAGCATCTCATCAGGCATCCAATCAGGTGAGCGGCATCACGGCAGCATTTGACAGCCTGGAAATGGATCGCTACAGCCTGCTGCACTACGAGCTGCAAGATATTTTTGAGCAGGTGATGCAGATTGAAGAGGCACTAGGCGACGTGGGGCTGTTTGCTGGACAGTCTAACCAGACGCTCAACGAGCAGCGCCAGAAAATGACCCAGCTGCAAAACGAGCTGATGTGGGCGCGAATGCTGCCGCTGGGCAACGTGCTGAACCGCTTCCCCAGAGTGCTGCGCGACCTGTCGACCAAATACAGCAAGTCGGTGGGGCTGAAGCTAAGCGGTGCGGGCGTTTTGGTAGACAAAATGGTGCTGGAAAAGCTCTACGACCCGTTGCTGCATCTGCTCCGCAACGGCTTTGACCACGGTATCGAAATGCCCGATGCCCGGCAAAAACAGGGCAAGCCAACCCAGGGCACAATCGAAATTCGCGCCTTCCATCGGGGCAACCAAACCCTGATTGAAGTCAGCGATGATGGCAAGGGCTTAGACTTGCAGCGGATTGGCCGTCGAGCCGTCGAGCTAGGCTGGCTCTCAGCAGAGGAGCTGGAAACCGCCAAGCCCGCGCAGCTTTTGGAATATATTTTTGAACCGGGCTTTTCTACTGCCGCTCAGGTTAGCGAGCTGTCGGGGCGGGGCGTTGGCTTAGACGTGGTGCGCTCTCAGCTGCGCTCGCTCAAGGGCAGCGTCACGGCTAGCTCGTCTCCCGGAAGAGGCACCACCTTCACGCTGCGGATTCCGCTGACGCTGACGGTCGCCAAACTCCTTACCTGTGAAGTGGGCACAACTGCCGTGGCCGTGCCCTCAGACAGCATTGAAGAAATCTTGGTGCCCAGCGCTGAGCAAATTAAGCAGGCTGGGACGCAGCAGTTTCTCTACTGGCGAGAACAGCTCGTGCCAATTTACCGGATGAGCAATCTGCTCAGCTATGGCTGTACCCTGCCTGAAAGCTCATCGCGCGATGCTCTAACTGCCGTCCCTACGCCGCAGGGCTGGGCGCTGCCGGTGCTGGTGTTTCAGCGGGAGCAGCATAGCTTTGCTGTCGAGGTAGACCGATTGATTACTGAGCAAGAGCTGGTAATCCGACCGTTTGGCGCAGCGATTGGTTCGCCCGCCTACACCTACGGCTGCACGATTTTGGGCGACGGTAGCCTCGTGCCCGTGGTTGATGCCGCAACGCTGGTTGACCTGACGCTGGGGATTAACGGCGCGATGCCGATGCGTCAGGCTGCCGACGCGCCGCCAGCGCCGGTCGCTCGTCAGGTGAATACCGTGCTGGTGGTGGATGACTCGGCGACGCTGCGGCGAATGCTGGCGCTGACGCTGGAGAAGCGCGGCTATCGGGTGCTGCAAGCTCGTGACGGACAGGAGGCGCTGACGCATCTGAAGCAGACTGCCTCAGTACAGGCGGTCATCTGCGATATCGAAATGCCCAACATGAACGGGTTTGAGTTCCTTAGCCAGCGCCGCCAAACGCCGAGCTTCGCCGCAATTCCGGTGGTGATGCTGACCTCGCGCAGCAACGATAAGCATCGCCGCTTGGCCACTCAGCTCGGTGCAACCGCCTACTTCAGCAAGCCTTACATTGAGCATGAGCTGCTGGGAGCGCTGAAAAATCTGCTGGAAGCTGTTCCGGCCACCTGATTCTCAGCTGCTGATTCAATTAATCTCGCGACCCTCACTTCTTACATCCTATGGCAAGTCTCTCTGCTCAAAAACTGGCTCCCGCTCCCAATGCCGCTAAGGCAAAAGCGCGGCTGATCAAGCTGATCACGTTTGACATCGGCAAGCTGAATCTGGCGATTCGGATTGACCAAGTGTATAAAGTGGTGAATATTCCGGCGGTGCATGGCAGCGGCCTGAATCCAGTGGGCTTGGCGCGGGTGGATAACCAGGATGTGACGGTGGTGGATCTACATCGCAGGCTGTTTCGCTCAGAGGCGGCTGCGGTGGAGAGCTACTATCTAGTGCTGGTTAAGACCGGGCGCGGCGAGCTGTTGGGGATTCCCGCTAGCCAAACGCCGCTGATGACGGAATTGCCCGCCACGCTAATCCGCAGCCTGCCGGACTCTTACCGCCGCTCGGATACACTGGAGATTGCTAGCCATATTGCAGTATTGCCCGCACAGGCTGGAGAGCAAGCCTCACGCACGCTGTTTTTGCTGGATGTGGAAATGCTGGCGCGCTAAAAGTTGCTCAAGATTTAGGCCGGAATGCAGAAGTTGACCGTACTCTAAACAATTAGCTCAGGCAATCACTGTGATGTTGGTATTGGTCAACGTGGGTTTTGCAAGAACTGACTGAGACTGCTCTAGCTCTAGCTCTTACCTTAGCAACGAGTTATGCAGCAACATGAAGCAATTTTATGAATCCTAAGCCATTGAGAACAGCTAGAGCAGCTTGGCGTAAAGTCCTTGAATCTGTTTGGGTCAGTGGCGCGGAACGAAGCGACGGCAGAACGCGCCACCGACCCGCGCCGCCAACCCGCGCCACTGACCCGCGCCATAAAAAAGCCAGCCGCCTCAGCGACTGACTCATGCAATCTCACGCAATAGGATGCAGTTTGTGCAGTTTGTGTAGGTCTACTTCATCTCAGCAATTGCTGTCTTGATGCCTTCCACCGCCTCACTCAGCGTTGCCAGCTGGGCGTCATATTGAGCAGGTAAAAAGGTTCCCTTGCCGCTCGCCGCTTTGGCAGTGCTGTCAGCCAAGCCGCTAATCAGCTTCGAGGTTTGCTTGAAGGTTTTCTTGAGGCTAGCCACCGAGCCGTGAGTCTGGGTTTTCAGATCCGCCTGAGCAGCCTTCAGCGCCGTCTTAAATTCATCCTCGGCCATGCCAACCGTTTTCTCATACGCCTTGTCCGCCGTTTCTGCCTTCGTCATCCAGTCGCTAAACGATTGGGCAAAGGTCTTGAGCTGTGCCTGCTTCGTGGTTAGCTCAGATTGCAGCGCCGTTTTGGCCGCCAGATCAGGCTCAGCGCCAATTTCGGTTAGCTCATCGGGCAAGCCTTTGAGCAGCGTTTGGATACCGTCAAACTCGTCGAGTAGACCGTCTGCCTCTTTAGAGAGATCGCTAAACACCGAGCGAGCATCTGTCACCGTCTGAGCAAACTGCTCTGCCGCAGTCACAATGCCCAAATCATCCGCCTGCGCGGCGCTATTCCAGGGTGAGAGGGCGACCAACAGGGCAATCAGCAGCGTCAGAGCAGCTTTTTGCAGCGAGTTCTGCCAGTTTCTCAGTTGTTTCATCAGTTTAAGGGAATGTTTTTCGGATTTTCAGGGCAGATTCTATCACAACCTTTGCAGCTGCTTGAGCTGATTAAGCTACAGTTACGCCTTAAATTAGCCATGTCCTCAATTTGCCGCTTGATCTTGAGCCGCCAGAGCCAAGGAACCCTTCAAAGGAACTCTTGAGTAGATGGAACTTTGCAGATTTTCAATCGACTAAGATCTTCACTGCCTATACTTCACTGTCCAGACTTCACTGTCCAGATTAGGTCACGCTCTCCTCCCTTCTTAATCTTCGATATGTCTGACTTCGGCCTTGGGTTTTACAACTTCTACGATTCTGATCGCTCCTCCGACTCCAACGGTTCGTTTCGCGACGCGCAGTACGTAGGCAAACTGCGTTCCGATCTCGATATTTCCGGCAGTGTTGGCGGCTACAGCTACTTTGGCCTCGGCTTGGGCTACTACAGCGACTCCAACGACTACTTTTTATTTGAACTCACCGACGACCGCAATGTCGTGATCAAAAGTGACGAAAATGATGTCGCCGTGCGGCTCTACGACGAGGATCGGCGCTACATTGGCAGACTCGACGAGGACGACTACGGCGGCAACTCTGCCCGTGACGACGGCTACGAAGACGGGCTAGCTGTTTCGCTGGAGCGCGGCTACTATTATTTGCGTGTTAGCGGTGGCTATGACTATAGCCGCTACGAAATTGACTTTGACGCAGCGGCCGATGACGATGGCTCGCTCGACGATGCCCAGCGACTCGGAACGCTCGACTGCTCGAAGCGGATCAGCGGTCGGGTGGGCGAACTCGACTTTAGCGACAGCTATCGCTTCCGTCCAGGACGCTCTGGGGCATTCAGCATTCGCCAAACCGATAATTTCAGCGGCAGAAGGCCAGAACTGCGGCTCTACGATCAGGATCAAGACTTGATTGCCACGGGTTCAGCGCAGATTCGCCGCAGCCTCAAGAGTGACCGCGACTACTATCTGCGCGTTGCGGCTAGAGATTCCCGCAGCAATCAGGACTACCGAATCACGCTTACCCCCAACCCGCTCTACAAAGGCACGAACCGCGACGATCGGTTGCGGGGCTGCGCGGACGACGAGATTTTGCGCGGCTTGGCGGGTGACGACCAGCTGATCGGCAACAAAGGCAATGACCAGCTGGTGGGCGGCGCGGGCGATGACCGACTGATCGGCGATGCGGGCGATGACCGACTGACGGGCGGCGGCGGTTTCGACGTTTTATCTGGCGGTCAGGGACGCGATGTGTTTGTGCTGGGCGGCAACAACGGCGACCGCATCCGCGACTTCAAAAACGGCCTGGATCGCTTGGAGCTGCCCAGCCAGCTCAGCTTCAGCGATTTGACTCTGACGCAGCAAGGGCGGAATATGGCGATTTTGGCAGGCAACAGCAGGCTGGCAATTTTGGCGGGTACGCAGCTTAGTCAAATTGAGGCCAGTGATTTTGTCTAGCTTGACTCTAGCCGCATGTCAGCAAAACCTGACGCAAAAATCTAAGAATTGTATTTAAAGCTACGGAAATTTGATTTAAGCTGCTCATATCCCTATAATCGGTATCAATAGATACGGTTTTACAGGAAGTTGGGGTATGAACTGGCAGACAGATTGGGAAGCAGATTCGGCAAATTCGGCAACAGAGGACGGGTGGGACGAAGCTTGGGACTATCAGCCCGGTTTTACCGTAGAGCTGAAGGCAGCTCCTGGAACTCTGCATATTGTTGAAAGCTATGACCCAATGATGGTGCCGCCCGTCTGGTTAGCCGATGACCCGATGCCGCGCTATCCGCATGAGCTGAAGGTTGTTTCTCAGGCCACGCAGTATGCCTGCCCCGTGGTGTTCATCACCAAACCATCACCGAACCATCACCAAACCGCACCCAGCTCAGCGCGACAGGTGGCTTGAGGCGCTCGCACCCATCGCGCACCTATCGCTAAGTTCATGGCAAAAATTGGCTGCGGAAGTAGGCGCGATACAGCTCGCAGGACGGGGCAGCCAAATTACCGCTCAGCTGGATTAGCCCCAGGCTGGTAAGTCGATAGGCCGTGATGGCCTCCAGCTTCAGGCCATCCGCCGCAATCACCTGCTTAAAGGCATCGAGCAGCGGCGGCTCCGACTGCAACAGCCCTAGAAGCTGCCGAAAATGCTGGCGATAGATGCCCGATTCAGTCGCGGCTTCGGCCAAAAGCTGATCCAGCGTCGCCATACCAGACTGCAAGTAATAGAGACCCAGCTGCACCAGATAGGGAAAGCCACCAACCAGACTGACAAACTGCTTCAGCTTTGCGTCGCTTTTCAAGTCCAGCCCATACTGCAACACCAGCGACTGCACTTGGGCTTCGCTGAGGCAGGGCAGCTCTAGCGGCAGCCCCACATTAAACGGCGACTGATTTAGGTTGAGCGGCACATAAACCTCGGTGGCGTAGGCCAGCACTAGCCGCAGATTTTGCCACTGCGGGATCTGGCGGGCGCGGGCATGCCAAGCTCGCAGCAGCGGTAGAAATTCGGTCGCGATCTCTGGGTGGGCAAAGATGCAGTTGACCTCATCCAACGCCAGCACCAGCGGACATTGCAGCGGTGCAAGAATTGCTTTTTCGACGTAGTAGGTGCAGCTGACCTTGCTGCCAATTTCGTCGTCCCAAAACTGATCGAGCTGTGGCGGCAGATCCAGCCGCAGGCTGAGATTAGCGCTAAACCAGCGCAAAAACCGATTTGAGTTAGCTAGCACGGCTTGATCTGCCTGCTGCAAGTCGAGCGAAACGGTCTGGTAGTCAAGCGATTTGGCCGCTGCCAAAATCCGCAGAATTAGCGAGCTTTTACCCATTTTGGTGGGGGCTTTAATTCGCAGCAGGCTGCCCGGTTCCTGGATGCAGGCTAGCGCTAGCGCTTCGATTGGCGGACGCGGTACGTAAAACGGCGAGTCAGCAGAGAGCGGAGCGCTGGGAAACCCGCCCATCTGAGCAGATTGCGGCGGCGGCTGAGATTCGCTCATCTGCTGCTGGACAAGGCTGAGGTCATAGCCTTCGAGCAGATCGCGCAGGTAGGGTTTGGTAATCGGGATCTGCAAGGCTGCGCTGAGCACTGACCACAGCTCGGCGCCCACTCGCCGGATATATTCGACACGGTAATGCCGCTCGGCAGCCATTTCGCTGTACGTTTTGGCGTTCCAAGACTGTATCAGCACCCATTCCTGTACGGGAGTTAGGCCGGGATCAACAGCCTTCAAGAATGTAATCACTTGCTCAAGGGTCATGGATGCACAGCCTGAGGTATGTAGCCTGAGGCGTTGTATAGCCGTCCTCAGCCGTCAGATAGCAAATCAGGTATCAGACTAGCAGAGAATTTGTCTCAGGTGAATCAGCGCCAGAAAAGTAACCTGCATTTGTTGAACAAGATACGTTTTTCAACCCCATTAGGATACTTTTACCGCAGGTTGAACAGCACTAAACGGCTGATTTCAAGCGAAATTGAACGTGGCTATTCACAAGCTGCACCCGGTTATCGAACCTGCTGCTCAAAATTCTGGTTCTCATCCGGCTCTTAACGATGCGCCCTGTTACAGTCATGCCCCCTTTCCCAGACAATCCAGCTGAAAATCTAACTGATCACGCAACTGATCATTCAGCTGATAACTCCGTACAGCCCGACGATCTGCTCAAGATGACTCCGCTGAGCGAGAGCTTGCAGTTTGAGGCTTCCACTCCGGCCATTCAGGTGCTGCGCGCGCTGGGACAGACTGCTGACTATGCGGTGATTTTCTGTCAGCAGCAGTTTGTGGGGCTGATCACCGCTAAAGAAATCGTCAAGGCGCTAGCAGCGGGGGCAGATCTGACTGAATGCTCGGTGAGCAGCCTGAAACCACGCCTGGTAGCCATTGAGGCGCTAGAGCTGCTCGATCTGCTGGCGGTGGCTCAGCGCTTTCGAGAGCATCAGGTGCAATATTTGCCTGTCCTCAACCAGCAGCAAGTCGTCGGCGTGCTGACGCTTGAGCAAGTTACCGCCAAGCTGCATCACCTGCTCACCAACCCGACGGCATTTTGGGTGCAGGCGGCCCGACAGGAAGCTCCAGCTCCAGCTAAAGTTCCAGCGCCGCTCGATCCGGCGGGCAGTCTGATGCAGTGGGCTAGCGTTAGCCACGAAATGCGGGCTTCAATTAGCGGCGTAGCGGCTTTTGTAGAGCTGCTGGCCAGCGACAGAGGCGTGATGCAAAACTACGCTGAGGCGCTTGACTGCATTGAGCAGACCTGCCGCTATTTGATGGCGCTCACAGACGATATCTGTCTGTATGCCCAGCTGGAGGCCGACCGGGCGCTGCCGCAGCAGCAAACCTGCAACCTCTATGAGCTGCTCAAAGATCTCAAGCAGCGGTTTCAAGTCCAGGCGCGCAGCAAGCATCTGGAATTTTTGCTAGAGCAAGACGGGGCACTGCCGCAGTACATCATTACCGATCCGGTGAAGCTGCGCCGGATTTTGGATAATCTGCTCAGCAACGCCATCAAGTTCACACAGCGCGGCAAGATAACGCTAAAGCTGATTGTGCGCGACAAAATTTACTTTGAGGTGCGCGATACGGGAGTGGGCATTGCCCCAGACGAGCAGGCTGCCATTTTCGAGCCGTTTGTGCAGGCGGCAGCTGGCCGTCGGAGTGCTCAGGGTGTGGGGTTAGGCTTAGCGATTAGCCAAAAGCTAGCGCAGGTGATGGGCGGCGAGATTTGGATGAGCAGTCTGCTAGGGCAGGGCACAACGGTTCGCTTAGCGCTGCCGATCCAGACGCGGCGACGGCAGACAAATCAGCCGAGCTAGTCTCGACTCGCTGAGTCTGGTTTGCTGAGGTTGGCTGAGGCGTTAATATCGCTCCACTGTGGGGAGCTGTGCCTGCGCCGGAATTGGCGAACGCGCCGCTTCACCGCAGGTGCGAGGCGTGGGGAAGATCTTCTCAGGATTGGCCAAACCCTTGGGGTTGAACACCTGTCGCACCCAGAGCATGGTTTCCAGGTCGCTGTCGCTAAACATTTCCGGCATGTAGCAGCGCTTTTCTGCACCCACGCCATGCTCGCCCGAAATGCTGCCGCCCACCGCCACGCAGAGCTTCAAAATCTCGCCGCCGAGCTCCTCAACTTGCTCGAGCTGACCCGGAATTGCGTTGTCATACAGAATCAGCGGATGCAGATTGCCATCGCCCGCATGAAATACATTGGCGACGCGGTAGCCATGCTTTTGGCTGAGGGCTTCAATCTCGCGCAGCACATGCTGAAGCTGAGTGCGTGGAATTACGCCGTCCTGCACGTAATAGTCCGGGCTGATTTGCCCCATTGCGGCGAAGGCAGCTTTACGGCCTTTCCAAAGCGTTAGCCGCTCTTGCAGATCGGTGGCCACTCGGATAGCGCGCGCCCCGTTTTGGCAACAGATGCGGGCAACTTCGGCGCTGTTGGCCTCGACTTCTACGCTCAGCCCGTCGATTTCGATCAGCAGAACTGCGGCGGCATCGCGCGGGTAGCAGTTAGTCGCCACCACGTTCTCGACAGCGTTCAGGCTAAAGTTATCCATCATCTCCAGGCCACCCGGAATGATCCCGGCGCTGATGATGTCAGAGACAGCCTGTCCAGCGGCCTCCACGCTGGTAAAGTCAGCCAGCAACACCTGAATCGACTCAGCGGTTTTAAGGATACGCAGCGTGATCTCGGTGGCAATCCCCAGCGTCCCTTCCGAACCGACAAACAGGCCGCTCAGGTCATATCCCGGCATCTCGGCCACTTTGCCGCCAACTGAAGCGATTGCGCCATCCGGCAGCACCAGCTTTAGCCCCAGCACGTGATTGGTCGTCACACCATATTTGAGGCAATGCACGCCGCCAGAATTTTCGGCCACGTTGCCGCCCACCGAGCAAATAATCTGGCTGGACGGATCAGGCGCGTAGTAAAATCCGGCACCGCTCACCGCCTGCGTCACCCAGTTGTTGATCACTCCAGGCTGCACCACGACGCGCTGATTCTCCAGATCCACCTCCAGAATCTGATTCATTAAAGCCATGCCGATCAGCACGCAGTTTTCTACTGGCAGCGCTCCACCAGAGAGTCCTGTGCCTGCGCCTCGCGCCAGAAAGGGCACCTGATGCCGATCGCAGATTTTAACGAGTTCGGCCACCTGCTCGGTGGTGCGAGGCAATACCACAAGTGCCGGACGCTGACGGTAGCTGGTGAGGCCGTCACATTCATAGACCAGCAGCTCTTCGCGGCGCTGCACCACCTGTTTTTTGCCCACCACCCGCTCAAATTCTCGCGCAATCCTTCGCCAGTCGGCGGTCGCGCCCGGTCGGGGCTCGTCTGGATTCAAACCTGGTCTGCTGAGTGCCACCATACTGCGCTGCTCCAGATTGCTTGACCCGCTTTGATCTACCTCTCAACTAGAGTAGCGAATTTAGCAGCGCTAGTTGGCATATTCCAAGAAAGACTGCACCTGACCATCTGGCTTGAGCACCAGCCGAATTTGGGGACTGCTGCCGCTAGCTGGCGAGACAAATGGTTCACCCATCAAGGGCATGTTCGTGCGGTCGAGGTAGTTCTCTGAAAACTGCCCCAGCGGCACAATCCGCTGCAATGAACCGTCTGCGTTCAAGAGCAGGCGATATTCTAAAGTCTGAGTCAGACCATCGGGTGGCTGCCAGCGCTGCTGAAAGTAGTTACGAACCTCGGCCACCTGCGGAATTGTATCAAAGGCGGTGGAGGCGGTTTGATTAGGTGCTGAGTCTGCGGCCCGGCTCGCTGCCTGCGGAGCCGTTAAGCCTGACTCTGCCGAGGCATCAGCTCCAGAGCTGAGTCGCGGGGGCGCTGCATCTTCGGCAAGTGCAGGAGCGCTGGGCAGGATGGCTATTTCTAGCTGTCCAGATGGTTGTCCAGATGGTTGTCCAGATGGTTGTCCAGATGGTTGCCCAGGAGCTTTACTGGCCACAGACGGCGGAGCGGGCGGCGGCTGCGTTACGCCAATCGGCGGCAAGCTGGTGACATCTGAAGATGCAGCTCCATTGGGCGGCGGCGGTAGGGGCTGAAGCGTCACCGAGGGAGAAGCGGGCGGGGGTGAGAGCCGAGGAAACAGCTCGCGGTTGAGCTCTGTATTCACCTGACGTTCGCTGGGTGCAGAGGCGGTTTGAACGGCAGGCTGCGAGATATCAACCACAAACTTGGCAATGGCTCCAGTTGCCCCCAGCGCCAGCAAAGCAGCGGCAGCGGCTGAACCACCGCGCGGCAGACGCGACCAAACCGGGCGTGCGGTCGGCAGGCTCAGCGACTCGGCGTGATACTCTTCCAGCGCGTTGGCCAAGTCAAACAGTTGCAGCGTACTCAGCCGGATTGTCGCCCCGGATTCGGGATTGGCCAGACTGCCCAGCCGCAGCTCATGGGTGAGCAGTCCCTTTGGCTGCAGGACAAGCGGCTGAGCAGCTATCTCTGACTCAGTAGTTTCGGCTTCAGTCGCTGCGGCATTTGGCAGATCTTCTGGAGACTGCTTGGCCGCAGTAAGCTGAGCAGTAGGCTGATCCAACCGCAGTGACGGCTCCCAGTCTACCGCTGCGGCAGAGCTGCCAACCAGCTGCTGCACGTAGTCGCTCACCGTGGCATAGAGTGACTCGAGCTGGCTGTGATCGCCGCTGACCATCACCTGCTGTTCCGGCATCAGCTTGGGATCATCAAAGCTCAGCTGAAAGCGCAGATTTTTGAGTACCGGGCGATCCGTCCAGCGCGACAGTGCCGAACCAGAGGCTGCGACTTCTAGCGTGCAGGTGGGGGGAGTATAGCGGCGCAGAACGGCAGTAGGCATAGCGAGTAGAAGAATCAGGGTTCATTAAAGGCTGCGGTCTAGCAAGGCCATCCAGAGGCGACGGTTGCCGCTGGGAGCGCTATAAAACAGCAGATCAATCAGCAGCTTCAGCGCCAGATGGCTCAGCTGAGCTGGCGCGGGCAAGATGTCGGACTCCATGCGCTCCTCGTAAGCATTGCTGAAATTATCGAGATAGTCGCCCAGCAGGGCAGCCTCATGTGGCGCTCGGTTTTGCTCGGTCAGCTGTTCGAGCAGCGCGACGGCACGTCGGATCAGCTCTTGGTGACGTTTGGCCAAATGATGCACAATCAGAACCAACGCCCTCGCCTCCTCCACATCCATCCGCTTCCGCCCTTGCCCGCGCCGCAGGGGGCTGGACTGCCGCAGCCGCCAGAGCGCCACCCGGTCAGCCACTAAATCACTTAGGTTCAGCTCTGCTGCTGCCTGCAACATCGCCTCTGAGCTAATTTGGGTCAGCGTCTCCAGCGCCAGCAGCACCAGATCAAGCTGCGCCTTGATGTTATCCAGCTGCCTGGGGTCAGGCTGGCGGGTCAGCGCTAGCTCTGCCCAAGCAGAGGCATGTTCAGGAGATGGCTTTACGGTAGAGGGCATAAATCCAGAATAGAAGGTCAGACAGAAACTGGCGGGACTGTTACAGGTTTGGCAACTACAGGTTTGGTAACTACAGGTTTGGTAACTACAGGTTTGGTAACTACAGGTTTGGTAACGTAGGTCAGGGCAGCTCGTTTTTCGGAGGCTAAGGTTCTGGGGAATCTGGGCAATTATAGTACGGTGACATTCTGGCAGCTTCTCTAAAAGTCTCTGCTTCTAGTCTCTACTGTTAAGGGCAGCCTATGTAGTATTTTGAAGATAAATATTAAACGCCAAACTGGAACGCCGACAATGGTCAAACTCCTACCCTCACTCTGGAACCGGATCACCCCTGGAAGCGCTTTGACCGCCTGCTTTGCCCTTTTGCTGACGCTACAGCTCTGGCTGAGCAATATGCCTGCGGCTGCGGCTACGGGCATCTCTGCAATTCCCAGCCTCCAGCCAGACCAGCCCACCTGGGTCGTGGATCAGGCCACGGCGCTCAGCCGCATCACCCGCAGCGAGCTAGGTAGCGAACTCGAAAAGCTAGCGGATCAAACAGGGACAGAGGTGCGGTTTGTGACAGTGCATCGCCTCGACTATGGCGAGACGGTAGAGAGCTTTGCCGAGAAGCTGTTCAAACGCTGGTTTCCCACCGCCGCAGACCAAGCTAATCAGGTCTTGGTAGTGCTTGATAACGTCACGAACACCACCGCAATTCAGACAGGCAGCCAGGTCAAGACGATGCTCTCCGACGAGACTGCTCAGAGCGTGGTGCAGGAAACCATGATGGTGCCGCTGCGAGATGGCAACAAATACAACCAGGCGTTCTTAGATGCCAGCGATCGGCTCGTGGCGGTGCTCTCAGGCGACCCCGACCCCGGCCCGCCCGTGATCGAAGACACCATCCAGACTGAAGGCACGTTCGCCAGGGCTGAAGATACCGACGATCGCAGCGCCACGGTGGTGGTGGTTGTGCTGCTGGTGCTGGCCACCGTGATTCCGATGGCGACTTACTATTTCTACCAGTTCATGCAGTCTTGAGCGAGTTCCCCCGCAAAACCTGATGTGAGCCTTAAAAAATTCTTATCGCCCCAGCCGCCTTTCAGCCGATTTCTGAGAAATTCCGTGATGGGACCGTGCCTGTTTGCTCCTATAATTTAAGCTAGATTACAGGTTTGGCGAACAGCAAAACGGTTGGTTACCTAGCTTAATAAAAGTCTATCTGTCAATCAGGGATTTGGCGGCTTCGCTAAGTTCAGATTGACTGGGTTCAAATTGACTAAGTTCAAATTGATTTGAAAAACAGGGATTTGGCAAACAGGGATCGCAGCGGCAGGGCAAATTAGGACAGATATAGGACAGATTAGGTTTAGCAGCGGAGGGCGGAGTTGGGAGATATGGCGGCTAATATGGTGAATGGCGGCGCAGAGAAGAGCGAAAATAGCAGCATAGCTAATCACACAGCTAACGAGACGGCTGAAAATCTTAGTAACGATAGCGTGAACGGAGCTAGCAAAGCGGCCAGCGCAGCTGCCAAGGCGGATAGTTCAACGAGTCGCAGAGCGAGTCGCAGTCGGAGCAAGGCGACTGAACAAGTTGTAGTGGAGAATAATGCAGTGGATCATGCAGTGAAACCGGAGGATAAAATGTCAGAAACAGAAAAGGCGGCAAATGGTGGAGCTAGTTCGCCCAAAGCCGGCAAGTTAGAGCTGGCTACCAAACCCGAGCCAGCCGCCGCCGAAACCGGGCTAGCCGTCCATGCATCTGGTGAGCTAGAGGTGGCCGAAAGCTACAGCGAGGCTGGAGTCCGTCCGATTGAAGTGAGCCATCTTGAAGTCTATAGCATGATCTTCAACAATCGCCCCGTTTCGGCCAGCCAGCTGCAAGTCGTTGAATATGTCGGCAGTCGTCCGGTGTTTGCCAGCGAGATTGTGATTTGCGATGATCTAACGCTACCCGGTGGTCGCCCGATTGTGGCCAGCGATGCGCGTCTGATGGAAGCCAGCTTGATTACAGGCGGTCGGCCTATTGCCTCGAACGAAATGGGTGAGGGCGACGCGCTGATGGGCTATCTCGACTAGTCGCTCCAGGCTCCCCCCTTAATTTAGCTCGGCGGTTCTGATATGAGGAGCCGCCGAGTTTTTTGGCTCGCTAGCCCCGGTTCAAATTTGTTACGGTATATCTGGCCTCGCTAGCCCTGTCCTTACCGCTGCCACAACCTCTATGAAAGCTCCCGTGATTGCGCTTGTCAGCTCTGCTGCTCGTCAGCGAGAAATCGTTGAGGTATTTATTCGGCACGGCTGGGACTACATGCGGCAGCTCTTGACCTTGGGGAAAGGCGATGAGCCAGACCTGCCTGCTCCAGAAGTTCTCTGCAAAATCCTTACCGATTTGGGACCTGTCTATGTCAAGCTGGGTCAGCTTTTGAGCACGCGCCCTGATCTGCTGCCGCCCCGCTACATCGAGGCGCTCAGCACGCTACAAGCCGACGTGCCGCCGCTAGACTGGGAGCGGATGGAGGCGGTACTGCTGCGCGAGCTAGGCCAAAGCCCGGAAGCCTTGTTTGAAACTTTTGACCAGACGGCGATTGCCGCAGGTTCGATTGCCCAGATCTATCGAGCCCAGCTAAAAAACGGTCAGTCCGTGGCCGTGAAGATCCAGCGACCTGGTATTGAGGTGATTGTCAATCAGGATATTGGCCTGTTTAAGCAGATCGCCGGACTGCTCTCCTCCACCGATTTTGGCAAACGCTACAGCATTGTCAATCTGGCCGAGGAGTTTGGCAACTCGCTACGCAGCGAACTAGACTTTACGCAGGAGGCCAGCTATACCGAGCGGCTGCGCCAGAGCCTCAGTCAGAGCCGTTGGTTTGAGCCGAACCAGGTCGTCGTGCCGCAGGTCTATCACGATCTGTCGAGCCGCAAGATTTTGGTAATTGAATGGTTAGAGGGTCTGCCGCTTTTAAAGGCGGCTATTGCGGTGGATAGCTCCACTGCCGGACTGGCGACCCGACATGCCTTCACGTCGCTGGCGTTTCGCGTCTTTTTGCAGCAGTATCTGATTGACGGCTTTTTTCATGCCGATCCGCATCCCGGCAACCTGTTTTACCTGAACGACGGACGGCTCGGCATTTTGGATTGCGGCATGATGGGGACGCTCAACCCCCGGATGCAGTCGGTGATGGTGGAGCTGGTGCTGGCGATTGTCGATTTTGACTCGAATCGCTGCGCCCAGCTGACGCTCCAGCTGGCTGAGCCGATGGATATTGCCCAGCCAATTAATCTGGCTCAGCTGGAAGCGGACTACGATCGGCTGCTGCAAAAATACCACAGCACCAGCCTCTCAAATGTCAACGTCAGCGAGGCATTCAGCCAGATCATTGAGGCGGCGCGCTCGAACAATTTGCGCTGGCCGAGCAATATTGGCCTGCTGACCAAATCGCTGGCGAATCTGGAAGGAGCCGGACGCGAGTTTGATCCTAGCATCAACATTATGGATGAGGTGCGTCCGCTGATGATCGACCTGTTTCGGCAGCAGCTTGTTGGCAATGACTTGGGGCAAGTCGCCCTGAGGACAGCGCTCGAATTCAAGCAGCTTTCGCTCGATTCACCCCGACAGGTGGGCTTTTTACTGAACCGCCTGACCTCTGAGACTCTGACCCTAAATCTGGCGCTGCAAGATTTGAATGCGGTTCGCAAAACGCTGGAAGATGGCGCAAACCGCCGCTCGTTTAGCACGGTGGTGGGGGCGCTGATCATTGGCGCGGCCATTATCTCAGTCGGTCAGCAAACGCCGCACCTGCGAATCCTGAGCAATATTTTGTTCGCGGTGGCCAGCTTTTTGGGGCTGTGGCTAATTGTGACGATTCTACGAAGCTCAGATTGACGCTCAGATTAGTCTCGCTGAAGTTTTACTGCGTTCTGATCCATCAGTTCGCTAGAAGTCTGCCAGAAGTTCGCTAATGTTCTGTCTATAGTTCAAGCTTCAGCCTTGTGATAATTACTCTCTAATATTGTGATTCTACTCACAAAGACTCCGTAAGCTGTATCACCGAAGTTTCCTGCATGCTGTTTTTTAACCGAAAATAACCTTCCCTGCTGCGGTCGAGATCACCCTGCCAGCTGGGTTTCGACTATTTTTCAGTACTATACCGCTCTACGAGGAGCAGATATCTGAGCTGTGTTTTGACTCCGACCTGCCATCCTGATCGCATCCATAATTTTAGTAAAGAGGGATTGACTCAACCCTCTCAGTCACAAGGTATTCCTCCCATGGCAAAGACCTACTACGTGTCTGCAAACGGCAGCGATAAAAACGACGGCTTCAGCACTCAGAATGCCTTTGCAACCCTTCAAAAAGCCGCTAACCAAACCCAGCCCGGCGACACCGTTTTGGTGATGAACGGCACCTACACTCAGCCTCCTGACTCCAACGGCAATGTCCTTACTGTTCGCAACTCCGGCACCGCCAACGCTTGGATTACCTACAAAGCCTATCCCGGCCACCAGCCCAGAATTGCCTCAACGGGCTGGACAGGCATCGAAATTCAAGGTGCAGACTACATCACCATCGAAGGCTTCGAGCTAGTTGGCAATAACGATAGCGTGACGCTGGACTATGCCCTGTCGCAAAAAAATAATCTCAACAATCCAACCACCTCCGGCAACGGCATTTTGATTAACGCCAAGAACGGCAGCAATCCGCACCATATCGTGATCCGCAACAACTCGGTTTCTAAGTTTGGCGGCGGCGGGATTAGCACCCTTGGCGCAGACTATATCACCATCGAAGGCAATCGAGTCTATGGCAACGCCTGGTTTTCACCCTATGCTAACAGCGGTATTTCGGTGCTGGGCGGCTGGAACTCGGATGGCAACACTGGCTACAAGCTGATCATCCGCAACAACCAGGTCTCTGGCAACCAGCAGCTTGTGCCCTGGTTTCAGACGGGGACGGTCACAGATGGCAATGGCATTATTATCGACACCACGCGCAACAAAGATATCTTTAACACCGACACAGGCGCAAACGGAGCCTACAAAGGCCGAACGCTGATTGAGAATAACCTGGTCTATACCAACGGCGGGCGCGGCATCCATGCGTTCTTGAGTGATCACATTGATGTGATCAACAATACAACCTACATGAACTCAGCCCATCCTGAGATTACAGGCGGAGAGATCACCTCGATTGAAGCCAGCGATATCAAAGTCTTGAATAATATTATCTATGCCTCACCCGGTCTGCCGGGAAACACAGTCTTAGAGGCCAGCAATGTGATCTATGACTATAATCTGGTCTACAACACCACAGAATTCACAACCAGCTCAGCCCACAACATTATCGGCCTCGATCCGCTGTTTACCAATCCCGCAGCTGGAGACTTTTCGTTGCAAGCTAGCAGTGCCGCGCTCGATAAAGGCGCATCTGGACTCGTCACGACTGATTTCTTCAAACTGTCGCGTCCCCAAGGTTCCGGTGTCGATCTCGGCGCAATTGAACGGCAAATTTCCCCTGCGACCAATTCACCCCCTAGTTTGGCTCCCGACGCTCTGCTCAACGTGATCAGCGGCACGACCCGCTCTGAGCAAATCAGGGGGACAGCCCAGGATGACAGCATTGACGGCAAAGGTGGCAACGACCGGATTGATGGGGGCGGCGGCAACGATGCGCTCGTGGGTAATTCGGGCAGCGATTGGCTCAGCGGCGGTGTCGGCAACGACATTTTGATGGGCGGTGTCGGCAACGACCGACTGATGGGCGGTCTAGGCAATGACAGTTTAAACGGCGGCCAAGGCGCAGATATTTTTGTGCTGGGGCGCGACGACTTGCAAGATACGATTCAAGACTTCAAAGATCGCTACGACCGAATTCAGCTAGTGGGCGGACTGCGATTCAGCAGCCTGACCATCGAGCAACGGGGGAACGATACGCTGATTAAGCTGGGAGAAACAACCTTGGCAGATCTGCTAAACTGCCGCGCCAGTCAAATAACAGCAGCTGATTTCAGGCGCTAGACCCGCAGAGTTCGCTAGCTTGCGCCTAATTTCTGCCTATTTCAGACAATCTTCACAGAAAATTCACAGAGTTAAGCACAAGCGCTAACAGGCTAATCAACGGTCAACCGATGCTGTGAAGGTGCGAATTGGTCGCAGTAACCAGTTGGCGGCAGATCTAGGAAAGATTAAATCAGAGCTTATGAGTATATTCACCGTTGCGAAACTCTGTGCTATATTGCTCTTGAATACCAAGCCTCGACCGCATCAGATTTTGACTAGAGCAGGATTTGAGATGTTGGCCCTGAGATTGGTTAACTAGAGGCAAGCGGCTAGAACCAATTGGCCGAGAGCATCTATCAGATAAAGTTAGCTTAACAGCTGGCTCCTACTGAGAACTAGAGATATCCAGCTGCGTGTGTTCAGAACTGGCTCTAAATGTGTTCCTTAACGTTTGCCAGACAAACAGCAAGATCTTTATAGATCAGGTAGAGCTAAACCCCACTGTTGAAAAGATAGAGCCGAAAAGATAGAGCCGAAAAGATAGAGCGAGCTAAAGCAAGCTGTGTGGCTGCAATTGGTCGCCATTCACCCTAAAAATCCCTGAGTCTTTGTAGATCCCTATTTTATAGATCCCTGAGCCACGCAGGCTTGAGTCAGCAGCCGATGATGCCAATTTGAGGTGAAAATCGGGAATTTTACCCAAAAGCGAGCAAGCTTCTGGGTGGGCTTGGTTTGAATGGGCAGAGAGGCAACTCACCCAGTTAAGCTGTCCTATTTAAGTCATGTTGGAGAAGAGCAGTAGCCTATGGGTACTTCAACTTGTAGACCAATTAAACCAATCGGATGGTTTCGAGACTGGATAGATTCATTCACTCAGGTATTTCAATCTCCTCAGAAGCTAATTCTGAGCATTATTCTTATTAATCTCTGCATTGCAATACCGCTAGCTGCCATCCTGAGTATCTGGTTTGATGAAGCCTATACGCTCAATACCACCGGCAAAACCGTAGGCTATGCTCTGCGTCAGGCCATTTACTTTGAGGAACAGGCTCCCCTCTATTTTGTGCTAATGGCGCTGTGGCGTAAGCTAAATAGCTCCATATTTTTTGCCAGACTGTTCTCAACTTTTTCGATTTCAGCAACGCTCTATATTGTCGGTTTGATATCTCGAAAATTGTTTAAACAGATTCATCCTGGCTGGGTCGTGGCCGCACTAGCGCTAAATCCATTCATGATTTGGGCAGCTGTGGAAATGCGGCTGTTTGCGCTGTCCATTTTGCTCTCGTCTCTGCTCCTGCTCTGTTTTCTCAAGGGCTATCTAGACAACTCCGCAGCGGCGCGCTGGCTGCATCTGGGAGTTGCTGTTATCTCGCTCTATACCCACTATTTTCTGGGATTTTCGCTCGTTGCCTACGGCATAACGCTGCTCTGTTTGCGGAAGCACCGTGAGCTTTGGTGCTACTGCGGATTCATGACGTTTGCAGGAATTAGCTTTCTGCCCATGCTGAGTGTGATCTTGATAAATCAGGTTTCCACTTGGTCTGGCAATCCAACCACAGCTAGCTACAGTTTTTCGCTGCTTGAAAACCTTTCGCTGCTTGAAAACCTGAGAATATCCTTTGGCGCGGCCCTGCTCTATCTGTTGCCCGCACAGGTTGGAGAGTTCTCGCCCGTCGCGTGGCGACTGCTGCGGCTGCTGTTTCTGGTGGCTTTGCTAGGGCTGAGCTGGGTTCATCGTCGGGCAATCCGGCTGCAGACTATGACAGTTTGGATCTTTACGGCAGCGCTAGCGACGTTATTTTTTACCGCGTTTGAGCTATTCAGTCTATTCGGCCTTAACGACTCAATTCAGCATTTTCGCCATACTACTTCACTGCTGGTTCCAGCACTATTCTCCTCTGTCGCCTGCTTTGCGCTGGTGCAGCTGCCAGACCGCAGGCGACTGCTTACCGCTTGGTTGAGCAGCCTGCTGCTGCTCTATTTCAGCTCGCTGTATCTCACGTTTTCGCCATTGGCCAAACCTGGAGACTATATTCGGGTTGCCGCTTATTTAAGAGAGCAGGAGCAGAAAAATCAGCCTGTCTTAGTCTTTAATCCAGAGGTGGAAATGGCATTGAGCCACTATTACCATGGGGTAAATCAGCTGATTGCGCTACCGAAACCAGAGGCATTCCAGACTTATGAGCTGAGCAGCCTGTTACTAAAGCGTGAGCAGGAGATTTTTGATGCCGTCTCACTTGCAGTCTCGAAGGCTCAGCAGCCCGAATCAATTTGGCTGGTGACTGATACAGGCTCGCTCAAAATCCAGTCAGACTATCAGCAGAGCTACCAAATCTTAGAGGATTTCGTGAATCAGCATACTGTCATGCAGTCCCGTCAAGATTTTTATGGAACAACCGTGAAGCTGCTCCATCTCACCGATTTTTAGTTGAGATGCTCCAGATTGCCTACAGATTTTCAGTACAGATAAGCCATTGTCCTAGCAGCTTTAAGCGGAGATGAATTGATGGAAGTCAGGGGAGCAGAGCTCATCGCTCGATACAAGTCTAACTATATGATTCGGCCCGAAGCTGAAATCACGGAGGATATGATTTTGACGCACTGGCAGCTAGAAAAAGAGTTGACTCAAAAGTTGCTGGAATCAAACCCAGAGAAGCGTTGGGAAATTTTTGAGCAGAGCTATTCTCAGCTCTATCGTGACCTTAACTGGCTCAACGACCTAACTAAACAAACGAGATCAGACCCAACCTGGCAGTTCGCAATCTGGACTGCGGCCATCGGGTTACCGCCTCAGACAATTTACGAAATTGGTTCCGGCAAAGGTGATTTGATTGCCTACCTATCTAAGCAAGGGTTTGACTGTAAGGGCACTGAAATCACGCGCGAACGCGGCGAACAGCATGTCGTCAACCAGCCGAATCTGAGCTGGGGAAATTCCGACGGCATCCACCTCCAGCAGTTTGAGCCAGCGGCTCACTACAACGTCGTGATTTCCTGTCAGGTCATCGAGCATCTGCACCCAGAGGATTTGCAGGCGCATCTGCGAGGCTGTGCTGCAATCTTAGAGCCGAAGGGACGCTACATTTTTAGCACTCCGCATCGGTTTACTGGGCCACATGATATTTCGGCGGTCTTCAAATATGACTTAGCGCAAGGAATGCATCTGAAAGAATACCGCTACTCGGAACTAGTGGCTGCTCTCAAGCAAGTTGGATATCGCCAGATCTGTTGCCCATTGCCCCCCGTTGTTCAGCGATTGACTCAATTTGGACTTCAGCCGCAGCGCTGGGGAGAAGCCTATTTGCAGCTAATGCTGGGCTTAGAAGCGCTGCTGGCTCTCATCCCAGTGCTGTCCCTGCGCCGAACTGTCGCTAAGGCCCTGCGTCGGCTGCTAGTTTTTCGAGACAACATTTTTTTGGTAGCTCAGAAGATCTAGAGAGTCGGTTCGGAAATAAGTTTGGCAATAAGTTTGAGCAGAATAGCTCACAGCTAACTAGAGCCACTGCAATTAAGTTGAGGAGAATACTTTGGGATTGGGACGGCGCAAGCTGATCGGAAATTCATTCGCTATGCTCAGCAATCGGCTGACGCAGAGTATTGTGACTTTCATCCTGACTGCCGCCATTGGGCGACTGCTGGGGCCGGAAGCGCTGGGGCAATATCTGCTGGCTTTTAGCTACTACTTTATTTTTGTCGGCATTGTCTCAGAGGGAGCCAAAACTCTATTTACGCGCGAGCTGAGTCGTAGCCCCGCCGAAACGCCTGCCTTTTTAGTCAGCGGCTCACTGCTGCAACTGCTGCTGAGTCTAGTTGGCTATGCCATGCTGTTTTCTGTGGTTCTGGTGCTGCCCTACAGCCCTGAAGCGACAAGAGCCTGCCTGATCATGGGGCTAGCCGTGATTCCGTTTTCGCTCTCTAATATTACCGAGGCCGTATTTCAAGCCCAGGAGCGAATGCACTGGATCGCGATCTCTACCGTGCCGATTTATCTGGCGCGACTGGGGCTGATGATCGGAATGATGACTTGGGGCTATGGTATCCCTGCGATCTGCGGCTTGTTCGTCGTCTCAGAGCTGCTGATCCTGGTGATTGAATGGCTGCTGATTTTGCCTACCGTCCAGCTCAGATGGCGGATCAAGCCTGACTTGATGTGGCAGCTGTTTTTAGCCTGCCGCACTTTTGTGGTGATTGGCGGTATCGCAATTATCAGCAATCGACTGCAAATTCTGCTGCTGTCGCTGCTGGCCAACGAAACCCTGATCGGCATCTACGGCGGTATTATTCAACTGATGCAGCCCTTCTGGATCATCGCAAACAGCATCATTCTGGCTAGCTTCCCAAAACTGTCGCAGGCAATTGACTCGCGGCATAAGCAGCAGATCGGCGAAAATATCCTGGAGATCCTGCTCTGCATTGCTCTACCGTTTATGGTTGGGCTATGGTTTATCGGCAGCGACCTCTGTCAGTGGGTCTATGGAGCAGAATTTGCGGAGGTGCGGCAACCTTTGCAAATCGCGGCTGCAATGTTGATGTTCCTGCCCTTTAGCCGCGCTCTTAGCTATGTGACCGTATCCAGTGGGCTAGAGCGACTGAACTTGATTGAGGTGATCGTCACGACGGCTATTGGCAGTATTCTAGGCGTGTTTTTGATCTCCCGCTATCAACTGGTGGGAGCAGCCATGACCGATCTAGCTATTAACATCTTGACGTTTTGTCAGTTCACCTTTATCGTGCATCGCCGCATCTTTCCGTTGCGTTTCCGGCAGGTGCTCTACCGACCAATGATTGTCACTAGCCTGATGGCACTCTTGTTCCTGCTGCTGCAAAATCAGCAGCTCTGGCTAATCCTGTTGGTTTCAATTACGGTCTACAGCCTGCTGGCAGCAGCCGTTGGATTTCAGAGTTTGGGCGGGCATCAGCTTTGGGTGAAGCTCACAGTCCGTAAATAGTGCGTAAGCGGTAAGTAAGCGGCAAGTATAAGCAAGTATAAGAAGGAGGGAACGATGGGACTGCGGGTGGCGCTACTGCACTTTTGCTTCGAGGACTACAGCATTCAGCTGGCGAACGCGCTGGCTCAACGGGTCGAGCTGACGCTGATTCAGCCGCATCGAGTTGCCGCTGCCTGTCAGGAGGCCCTCGACCCGCGCATTGCAGTTTATCCGTTTCATAAACCCCGAATTCGCAACCCGCGCAATCTGGCCTCCATGATCGAAATGATGCAGATTATCCGCAGCCTCCAGCCGGATTTACTGCATGTCCAAGAAACCAACGAGTTCTGGTACGACCTGACGCTGCTCTTCAACGCCATGCCGCCGCTCGTCACCACCATCCACGATGTATTCCGGCATCCCGGAGATCGGCAGACGACCCCCGGCGCTGAATATACCCGCCCGATTGCCTTCTACCGCTCGCGCCAGATTATTGTGCATTCTCAGCAGATGCAGCAGATGCTAGTCAAGCGGTTTCGGGTGCCAGCGCAGCGGGTGAACGTGCTGGCGCATGGCGAACTCGGCAGCCTCTATCAACAGCGCAGTCAGGCCGCGCCCCTGCCGCAAGAGCCGCATACGCTGCTGTTTTTTGGCCGTATCTGGGCTTACAAAGGGCTGAAATATCTGCTCGCAGCCCTGCCAGCTGTGGCGGCACAGATCCCAGACGTGAAGCTGATCATTGCTGGACGCGGCGAAGACTTGCAGTCTTATTTTTCAGAGGGTGATTTGGCAGCTGTTGATCCCAATCGCTATGAGATTCTCAACGAGTTTATCCCCACTGAAGCTGTGGCAGGACTATTTCAGCGTAGCGCCTTGACGATTTTGCCTTACATCGAGGCTTCGCAAAGCGGCGTGGCGGCGCTCTCCTACGGCATGGGGCGACCGGTCATTGCCTCTGATGTTGACGGGCTGCGCGAAATGGTGCGTGACGGCTCAGACGGTCTGCTGGTGACGCCCCGCAGCGCCGAGGCTTTGGCTACTGCGATCCTGTCAATCTTGAGCGATCCGACCCGACAGGCTCAGATGCAGGCAGCGGCTCAGCAGCGCGCTCAAAGCGACCTCAGCTGGGACTTGATCGCAAAGCAGACGGTTGAGCTGTATCAGCGGGTCGCTCAGCGCAGTCGATCCGTGGCTCAGGGCTGTTAAACATGGCAAGAGTTCTGTCCAGACTGGAATATGGCTTTACGGTTGTGGCGCTGCTGCTCTATATCGGCGGCATTCTGCTGCTGGTACTCTCTGGCGGAGCCAATGAGGCTGATATTGGCCTCAGCTATGACACCTCGCTCTATCGCCTCAGCTTTATTTTGCTCTATGTCATCACTATCTTTTTACTGCTGCTGCGCTGGAAGCAGGCGCTTTACACGCTGTCTCGCTCGCCGCTCATTGTGGCGTTACTGATGCTGGCTGTGGTTTCAGGATTCTGGTCATCGGCACCTGAGGACACATTCAAAGAGAATATCCAGCTGATTGGCTCTAGTCTATTTGGGGTTTATCTGGCCACCCGCTACAGCTTGAAGCAGCAGCTTGAGCTAATCTGCTGGACATTCGGGATTGCGGTACTGCTCAGCTTTCCGTTTGCGGTGGCTCTACCGCAATATGGCCAGATGGGCGGGATTCATACGGGTTCTTGGCGGGGGATTTTTACCCACAAAAATGGTCTCGGAGCCAGCATGGTGACTAGCGTTATGGCATTCTTAATTCTGAGCTTTGACCATCAACGCTGGCGCTGGCTAGCTTGGACGATGATTCTGCTCTCTATGATTCTAATTCTGTTCTCTAAATCGACATCATCTTTAATAAATGCCGTTTTTATTACGGTCGCAATCATAATTCTTCAGATGATTCGCTGGCGCTATCGCTCCAAAATGGCAGCCTTTATGACCTTACTGTTGCTGTTAGAAGTCTTTACTCTGGGCTTTGTCACCTATGCCCAAACGCTCGCCAATGCCTTGGGCAAAGACCTGACCTTGACGGGGCGAACGGTTTTATGGTCAGCCGTTTGGGATGTGGTGCAGCAGCAGCCCTGGTTTGGCTACGGCTATGGCGGGTTTTGGAATGCTAAATCAGAAGTCACGTCAATCTGGCTGGCAACTGGCTGGAAGATGAATCACCCGCACAATGGGTTTCTGGCGCTGCTGATCGATCTGGGTGCTGTGGGTCTGATCATATTTCTGGTGGCTTTGGTGCAGAGCTTTCACCGAGCGCTACTGCTTGCTCGCCTAGAAACTACAGCTGCCGCTTTTCTGCCGGTCGCCAGTCTATTCTTTCTGATCACCTCAAACCTGACTGAAAGCGCGTTGTTCTCTTCCAATGCTTTTCCCTGGCTGCTTTATATTTCGCTGACGCTGACGGTGATCAAGTCGTTGGAGCGCCGAGCTGTCAGCTTTGCCCTGAGCGATCATCCAACCTCCGAGTTTCAGCATTCATAAAGCGGCGGTTTGAGTTCCTAGAATTATATATACGCCATGTCTCCAAAAAATTCTCGGCAAACCTCCGGACAGCCGCATAAACGTCAAGATAGCTTACAAATCGTGATGCTGGGCGATAGCTTAACTCATAACGGCGGAATTACCAGCGTTGAAAAATTGATTCTGCGCTATAGTCTCTCCACTGTTGCAGTTCATCATATTGCGACCCATGAGAGCGGCTCGGTGGCGCATCGGCTGAAGATCTTCGGGCTGGGGCTGGTGCAGTTCATCCGCTGCCTGCTGAGCCATCCCGTCGATCTGGTGCATATTCACCTAGCCGACTGGGGCAGCATTCCGCGCAAGGCCATAGCGATGCTGATTGCGCTGCTGTTTCGAAAGCCCGTGGTGATGCATGCCCACGGCGGCGAGTTTCACCTTAGCTACCAGGCCATGCCTGCTGCTGGACGCTGGCTATTGCGCCGCCTGTTTCAGCGCTGCTGTCGGTTTATCACGCTTTCCAAAAGCTGGCAGAATTTCTACCGAGATGAGCTAGATCTCGCGAAGCGGCGAGTGGTGATTCTACCCAATCCCATCGAGCTACCTGAGCGCATCCCAGACCGCCAGGGTCACCCCGGTCTGACGCTGCTGTTCATGGGCAAAATTGGCTCTCGCAAAGGCGCATTTGACTTAATCCAAGCCTTCGCTCGGCTGCCAGATCCGGCGGCGCAGCTCTGGCTGGCGGGAGACGGCGAACTTGAGCGGGCCAAAGCGCTGGTGACGCAGCTCAACTTAACCGATCGCGTTCAGATTTTGGGCTGGATTAACGCCGAGCAGCGCCGCCAAATGCTGGCCGCCGCCGATATTTTTGTCTTGCCCTCCCACAACGAAGCCCTGCCGATGGCCATGCTCGAAGCAATGGCTTGGGGCTTACCCGTTGTCAGCTGCCCAGTGGGTGGGATTGCCGAGTTTGTGTGTTCTGGCCAAAGTGGGTTGTTAGTGCCACCCGGCGATATTGATCAGCTTTCGCAGGCGCTGCGGCGGCTGATGGATGATGCGGCGCTGCGGCAGTCATTGGGGCAGGCTGCCCGACAGGTCGTGATGCCGCTGGATGTGCAGCGCTATGTGGTCGAGCTAGAGCAGCTGTATCGCGACTGTCTGGCTGGTGTCGAGCCCAAGCCGGAATTGGACTGTGACGGGCTAGAGGTCTGACAGGCTAGAGGCAGAGAAAAATACTGAATATAAATGAGAAGGAGAACGACTTGTGTCTATTGCGGTGATTACAGGTTCTGCGGGTTTGATTGGTTCAGAAGCAGTTCGCTTTTTCGCGAGTTTAGGAATGCATGTGGTGGGAATCGATAACGACATGCGGAAATTCTTCTTTGGCGAAGAAGCCTCCACCACCTGGAACCGCAAGCGGCTGGAAGCTGAGATTTCTCACTACGAGCATTTTGATGCGGATATTCGCGACTACGAGAAGGTCAAAGATATTTTTGAGCGCTATGGCAAAGAGATCTCGCTGGTGATTCATACCGCAGCACAGCCTTCGCACGACTGGGCGGCCAAAGATCCATTTTCTGATTTTTCGGTCAACGCCAACGGTACGCTGAATCTGCTGGAGGCAACTCGGCATACCTGCCCAGAGAGCGCCTTTATCTTCACCTCCACCAACAAAGTCTATGGCGATCTGCCGAACCTGCTGCCGCTGATTGAGCAGGACAAGCGCTGGGAGATCGATCCGGCACACCGCTATGCTGGCGGCATTGCGGAAGATATGAGCATTGACAACAGCAAGCATTCGCTGTTTGGCGCATCGAAAGTGGCCGCCGACGTGCTGGTGCAGGAATATGGCCGCTATTTTGGCATGAAGACCGTCTCGTTTCGAGGCGGTTGCCTGACTGGGCCGAGCCATTCTGGAACGCAGCTGCACGGCTTTTTAGCCTATCTGATGAAATGCGCCGCGACCGGCAAGCCCTATACAGTGTTTGGCTACAAGGGCAAGCAGGTGCGCGACAATATTCACTCGTCCGATCTAATTGCCGCTTTCTACGAGTTCTATCAAAATCCTGGTTCGGCTGAGATTTACAACATCGGCGGCGGGCGTGAGAGCAACTGCTCCATGCTGGAGGCAATTGAGCTGTGTCAGGAGATCACCGGACGCGAGCTGAACTATTCATACTCCGAAGATAACCGGATTGGGGATCATATCTGGTACGTCAGCGACCTGAGCAAATTCAAGTCAAAATATCCCAACTGGTCAATCACCTACAACGTTTCCCGTATCTTGCAAGAGATCTACAGTAAAAATAATCAGAGGTGGACAAATGATTAATCAGGGTAAGCATTCAGTATTGGGAATTAACGTTCACGCCGTAGACTACGACTTTGCGGTTTCGACCGTGCTCGCAGCCGCCGAGCAGCATCGACCCTGTGCCGTGAGCGCCCTGGCGGTGCATGGCGTGATGACGGGACTGTTCGATCCGGTTCACGCCCGTCGGTTAAACGGGTTGGATCTCGTTGTGCCAGACGGCCAGCCAGTGCGGGGAGCACTTTGGTTTCTGCATGGCAAGCAACTTCCTGATCGGGTCTATGGCCCTAACCTGACGCTAAAGGTGGCTGAGGCCATCGCCGAGCGCAACCTCAGCCTCTATCTCTACGGCAGTCGGCCAGAGGTATTGGCCGATCTCGTCGCCAACCTAAAGCGGCGCTTTCCAACGCTCAAGATTGCGGGACAGGAGCCTTCCAAGTTTCGGCGGCTGAGTGAGCTAGAGCGCTCTGAGCTCGTGGAGCGGATTCACCGCTCTGGGGCTGACTGCGTTCTGCTAGGGCTGGGCTGTCCGCGTCAGGAAGTCTGGGCCTATGAATACCGCGATCGGCTGAATCTGCCGATTTTGGCGGTGGGTGCGGCCTTTGATTTCTTTGCCGGAAATCTGCCGCAGGCTCCCAAAATCTTGCAGGACTACAGCCTCGAATGGCTGTTTCGGCTGATACAGGAACCCAAAAGGCTGTGGCAGCGCTATCTGGTGCTGAATCCGCTCTACCTCTGGAACATTGGCCTGCAATATTTGCGGCTGAAGCCATTTCCGTCGCAGATGCCGCAGGGCGATGAGCCAGTCGAGTCGTTTGGCTGAGCCGATGGTGCGCTTAACCCGCCGTCAGTTTCTCTGGGGCATGGGAGGGGGCATGGGCGCAGCGGCGGTGCCCCTGAGCCGCACTGCTTATCACGGCTACCAGATCAACCGTCTGGCCAGCCAGCCCCGCAGCTTCGCGCTCAGTTCTCTAGAGCCGTCTCTGGCTGAACGAGCTGCCGCTAAAGGCTTGATCTATGGTGCTGCCACCCAGCATCATCTGCTGGCCAACGATCCAGAGTTCGCTGAGGCGGTGCTGCGCGAATGCCAGATGCTAGTGACCGAAAACGACTTACAGTGGAATCAGGTGCATCCAGATCCAGAGCGGTTTGACTTTGCGGCGGCTGATGGGCTGGCCGAGTTTGCCCAAATGCATCAACTGCTGTTGCGCGGCCATAATCTGGTCTGGCACAACTCCCTGCCAGACTGGTTCAAAACCACCGCAACACCGCAAACAGCACGGCAGATTCTGGTGAATCACATTCAAACCGTGGTGGGTCGCTACGCCGGACGAATGCATTCCTGGGATGTGGTCAACGAGGCGCTGCTGCCTGCTGACGGTCGTGCCGACGGTCTGCGTCAAACGCCCTGGCTGGAGCTGATTGGCACAGACTATATTGAGCTGGCGTTTCGCACGGCTGCTGAAGCTGATCCAGCAGCGCTGCTGGTCTACAATGACTTCGAACTCGACTATGACCGACCACAAGACCAGGCCAAACGCATGGCGCTGCTGCGGCTGCTCGAACGGCTGAAGCAGCGTGATGTGCCCATTCAGGCGATAGGGATGCAGGCTCATCTCTGGGGCGGCGAAACGCGATTTAACGCCGCAAAGCTGAGCAGCTGGCTGGAGCAAGTTGCCAGCCTCGGTCTGAAAATTCTCGTCACCGAACTCGATGTCACCGACCAGCCCTTGCCGCAAGACCTAGCGATACGGGATCAAATCGTGGCCGGAGCCTATGCCGACTATCTGGCCGTGCTGCTGGAGCAACCCGCCGTGATTGCCGTCCTCACCTGGGGGCTAAGTGATCGCTATAGCTGGCTGGCTGAGTTCGCGCCGCGCTCCGATAGTGCTGCCGTGCGACCGCTGCCGTTGGATCAACATCTCCAGCGCAAGCTGGCTTGGCAGGCCATCGCCCAAGCGTTTGATCAAGCCCCCGTCAGGACGAAGCAATCGGCTACTTCTGGCGCAGCAACCTCACCCTAGAGCCATAGAAGTCTTTGCTCAACTCGACCCTGTAGTGCTTTTGGACAAACTGCTCCAAGTGATGAAACTAGCGGTAGAAACCCAAGGCTAACCGCGATCATGCTGATTAGATAGCATCGCAGCCCCGCCCCGCGCCTGAGTAACAGAACCGCGCCTTGCCCCGCTATCAAACAGGCCAGAAAATAGTGGCTGTAGAGCGCGGCCAGCGCCACGATGGCATAGCCCCACCTGGCGCTTCGACTCGCAGTTTCGGCTAGATACGCATCAAAGAACAGCAGCAGCAGCACCGAAAGCAAGATACAGAAGGCATAGGTGCGCAGCTCGACAGCGGCCCAGATGCTAAAGGGATGGAAGGCTAGCGCCGCAACGAGCCAAACCGGAGGCGTATTTTTGGGATAGCGAGACGCTAAGCCTGCGGAAAGATGTAGAGCCACCGCCATACAGATAACCGAGAACAGTCGCGCCCAGAAAATTGAATCGTTTAAAGAACGCCAGAGCGTCAGCAGGATAAAATAGAACGGCGGTTGAATCTCGTAGTTTAAGCTGCGTCTAGGGCATAGCTTAGGGTTGGGGAGGTTGTATCCAACGAATAGGCTTCGTCAATCCAGATATTGAGCTGCTGCGCCAGAAAAAGTGTGATGCCAAGATGTCCAATCAGTGGCCAGCTGCGTAACCCGGGAAGCGACCGACTCAGCCACTAGGTTGCCGACCAGTTGAAAACCCTTGAGTCAAAAGTTCCCAAAAGCTCCAAATCAAGCGGTTAAATACCGAGTCTTGGTGCTGAATTTCGCTTGCTGAAGCTTATTCCAATTTACTCAGGCTAATGTTGCCTCAACGATTGTATCAGCTACTCCCAGAGGAACATCCTGGTGTTGAATCCAGTCAATTTCGACGCGACTTAAATTCAACTTAAAAATTTGACTTGAATTTAACGTGATTAGTCCAGTATACCGTTGACTCTACCCGGCTACTGACTCTACCCGAATATTTTTAGGATGTCAATCTTACAGCTAAATTAATTCACGCTGATATATTCAACTGCTTCTGTTTGGCACTCAATTCAGGTGCTGAATCAATGATCAGCCGTGATCTCGATCCGTATGGCAATTGGGGCAGGGATGAACGGCTGGCAAATTGGGAGGCAGCAGCCGTGTCAAACCGCTGCTCAGCTGCTAATATTGTTATGCGTAACGTGTTATGCACAACAAGGGCGGTTAGCTCAGTTGGTAGAGCGCCTGCCTTACAAGCAGGATGTCGCGGGTTCGAGTCCCTCACTGCCCATATTGACTTCTCTATCTTGACGTTTGTGTCGCCGAGTTAGGCTGGCAGCTTTCGTTATTCTTTCTGTTCGCTTAGGCGAATGATATAGGGGTGATAAGCATTTTCGCTGGGTGAACCCACCCAAATATCGTAGGTACCAGAGAGCCACTGACCCACAATGCCGGGGTTTTTGCCTGAATAGTCGTCGTTACACCAAGTTCCCCCTGGCCCCCGCACCATCAGCGTCGTATCGTCTGAGCTTTGGACTTGAATGCTCAAGAAGGCAAAATACTGAGTGAGCAGGACTCGATGGTCGGGCTGCTGATCGATGAAGCCGCTGCATGGCCCCGTTGCTGTATCCGATCGTCCGCTCAGGTCGCTGGCAGCTTCGGTGCCGCCGCTGATGCCGCGCAGAATTTCTGGCTCAGGGAAAGCGGGGGTTAGCGTCACGTTTTCAAAGATCGTCGCTGACGGGTCGCTGAAGCCGCTGGGTGGCGAGATTGGATCGGGCAGCAGATTTGGCAGCGGGTTGGCTGTGGGGCTGGGTACAGGGCTGGGTGCAGGGCTGGGCGGAAAGGGGACTGAGGTTTGAGCAACCGCAGACAGGCTGCTCAGGGCGAGCACCACGGCTTGCTGTCCTAGCCACCCCAGAATGATTAGCCTGTTCATAGGTTTCTGCTTAAGAGGTTCAACTGACTGCGAGGGTTAGCGCCTGCTTGAGTCGCGGCAAGTCCATCTGCTGCTGATTGAGCAACAGCCAAGACTGCACCAGATCTGGGCCTTGCAAATCGCCAGTCAGCGCCGCCCGCAGCGATTTCATCACCAGTCCCTTCTTGACTTTGGCCCCATCGACCCCTGCCTGAATTACGCTCTGCACAGTCTCAGCACTCAGCGGCTGCTGCTCCAGCGCTTCAGCCACAGCCTGCAAGGCCGTCCCAACTTTTTCGAGCTGAAGCTGGGCGGTTGCTGCTTCGCTAAAGCCAACATCTGAGACAAACAAATAGCGAGTCTTCGTCGCCGCTTCATCTAGCCGCACCAGATCTGTGGCGATTAAGGCCGAGACTTGCTCCAGCCAGCTGCGCTCCAGACTCTCCACCGGATAGCCCGCTTCTTGCCAGTAGGGCAGCAACAGGTCGGTGAGTTGGGCGGGGGGCATGTGATGCAAATACTGACTGTTGATCCAGTTGAGCTTATCCCAGTCAAACTTAGCGCCAGCCCGGTTAACCCGCTCAAAGTCAAACTGCGCCGCCGCCGCATCCAGCGTAAAAATCTCGCCCAAGGATTCCGGCGGCGACCAGCCCAGCAGCGTCATGTAGTTGACCAGACCTGCTGCCGTATAGCCCATCGCCTGGAACTCAGAAATCGAGGTGACCCCATCGCGCTTAGAAAGCTTTGCACCCGCCTGATTCAAAATTAGCGGCGTATGGCCAAACTGCGGCAGGCTGGCTCCAAGCGCCTCATAGAGCAAAATCTGCTTCGGCGTATTGCCAATATGATCTTCGCCGCGAATCACATGGCTAATCTGCATGTCGATGTCATCGACGACTACCACGAAGTTGTAGAGGGGTGGGCCAATTTGATCTGCTGCCGCCGCCCGCGCAATCACCATGTCTCCACCCAAATCGCGGCCTTTCCAGGTCACCGCATCGCGCACCATGTCGTTCCAGACAATTTCACGGTCGTCGTCTATCTTGAACCGCACCACGGGCTGACGGCCTTCAGCTTGGAAGGCGGCTTCCTGTTCAGGGGTGAGATGGCGGTGGCGGTTATCGTAGCGCGGAGCCTGGTTTTGAGCCTTCTGGTCTTCCCGCATTGCGTCGAGTTCGGCGGGCGTGTCGTAGGCGCGGTAGGCCAGCCCTTGATCCAGCAGCTTCTGCACCTGCTGCTGATAGAGCGCCAGCCGCTCAGTCTGATAGCTGGGGCCTTCATCCCAGCTCATGCCCAGCCAGCGCAAGCCCTGCATAATATTCTCGGTATATTCTGGCTTGGAACGCTCTAGATCCGTGTCCTCGATCCGCAGCACAAACGTCCCGCCGTGATGCTGCGCAAACAGCCAGTTAAAGACGGCAGTGCGCGCTGTACCAATATGCAGCTTTCCTGTGGGGCTTGGGGCAATCCGAACGCGAACAGACATAGAGTTCTCAAAAACTAAGGACAATCGGCAAAAGTCGGGCCTGAAGCATCGGGACTCAGGCGTGGCTTCGATGTCAATGCACTTCTCAATTCTAGCGGTAGATGAGCACTGGACTGGCGCAACTAGCGTTTGGGCGGACTGCTTGCCTGAGAGGCATCAGAGACTTGAGACGAGTCAGAGGCTTGACTAGAGCCAGCCTGACTAGAGCCAGCAGACAAAAAACTTCGCCAGCGCTGAGAATTTGACGAGACGGCCAGCAGTAGCCCAGCCAGTCCGTAGAGCGGCATAGCCAGGGCGGTTTGCGCGACCCAGTGATCAGCCCATTCATACAATTCTGCGAGGCCAAAGAACAGAACCACGCAGACTAGCCAAACTTTCATCGTGAGCTCGCCAAGATACAGACTACAAGATAGCAGTGAATTTGGGGGCTAGCAGGGCGAGTTGCTCAGCTCTCAGCTAGACCGAGCTGGTCTGCGTGCCTGTGCCCATCTCCAGCGAATCCGCCATTTTTTCGCCATCGTGGTAGGCTGCCAGCAGCACTTCGCTGGTCTTGCCCCAGGCAATTGTGCCGTCTGCGGCAATCCCAATCGCCCCAAAGTCACGCTGCCGCAAGTCGGCCTCTTGAAACGAGCGCTCGAAGGCTTGGCTCAGCGGCAACCCGTCCGTTGTGCGAATCACGATGCGCGGAGCCAAACATTCCTCAATAATATGTTCGCCAATCCCGGTACAGCTCACGCCAGCCCGCGCGTTCGCGTAGTTTCCAGCCGGCATGGCCGAGTCGCTCACCCGCCCAATCCGCTCAAAACCTTTGCCGCCCGTTGAAGTGCCCGCCGCGATTTGCCCCTGCGAGTCCAGCACCACCACGCCGATGGTGCCGCGTCCTGCCTCGCTGGCCATCTCTGTAACCAGTTCGCGCTCAGCCACCACGCCGGCCATCGCCCGGTCGAAATTGCCCTCGCGCTCCAGCAGCCACTCTTGCAGGCGAATTTTAGTCAGCGGGTCGTAGTAGGGCAGCTGTAGCTCCCGCATCAGCTCTTGCGCGCCAATATCAGAGAGCACGCGGTCGTCTGAGTCTTGCAAAAACTGAGCGAGCTGAATCGGATTTTTGACGCGTGAGGCGTTGATCACGCCGCTGAAGCGCTGGCTCACTCCGTTCATTAGCGCTGCACTCATGCGAATCTGGCCGTCTGACTGTAGCACAGAGCCAGTTCCGGCGTTAAAGCGCGGGTCGTCTTCTAACAGCTCGCAGCAGCGTACCGCTGCTGAGGCGGCATCCAGTCCGCTTAAGAGCAGATCATAGACTTCGCTCAAGATAGCGTAGAGCGACTTACGCACTGCGTCTGCGCCTTCTTTGCCCTTGAGCGAACTGCCTGCGCCGCCGTGAATGATTAGCTTGGGCTGCGTAAAACTTGAGATGCCTGACATAGTGACTAAATACCTTGTGACTAATACCTATTTTGCGGAATGCCGTTTTTGCGGAATGCCGTCTGCCTTACTCTAAAGCCTCGTTCTAGAGCCTCGCTCTAAAAAATAGCGCTCATCCAGCCACAGCATCATTCGGGAAACAGGTCTGCTCAGGAGTTTAGCTCTGCAAATCACTTGTAGAAATTGAACCACTGTTCTGAGTAGAACCGAAATCTCTGGATCACTGGAGTAGCTGATTTGACAGTATCCCTAGACAATATCTCTAAGAGCAAATCTTTTTGTCCAGTTTTTATATAAGGTTCGAGCGGTAGTCTGGTGATGAACAGGTGATGAAACTTATGCTGGCGGCTCGCTGGCGGCATCGGCTCGGTGACGACGACAGCGCTCAGAACAATATTTCACCTCATCCCAGCAATTTTCCCATTTCTTCCGCCAGCTAAACGGGCGCTCACAGACTGGGCAGAGCTTCGTCGGCAGATCGGATTTGGAACGGACTCGTCCACCTGAGCCAGCCTGAGATTTTGACTTAGAACGTGGCATAGTCACTCAAATTCACTCAGATAGAGGCTTAGACTATTTTATAAATTGATTGATGATTGATTGATCCTACGAAAAATCTAGCCCGCTGAATCGAGCCAGAATTGAGCCAGAATCGAGCCAGAAGCCCAGGCTAACCATGACTGAAGCAATTATTCATCCTGCCCAGCTGATTCGTGTGGTGCTCGTTGAGCCTGCGGGAGCGCTCAACGTTGGATCCGTGGCGCGCGTGCTCAAAAATATGGGGCTAAAGCAGCTGGTGTTGGTGAACCCACAGTGCGATCCGCTCAGCGCAGAAGCCCGTCAAATGGCGGTTCACGCGGGCGATCTACTGGAGGCGGCACAGCTGGTACAGAGTCTCCCTGAGGCGCTAGCAGGTTGTCAGATTGCGGTGGCAACGACTGGACTAGATCACACGGCGCTAGAGGTGAAGTTAGAGTCACCGCGCACCGTGCTGCCTTGGCTGGTTAAATCTCAGATTCAGTCTCAGATCCAGGCGGCTCTGATTTTTGGCCGCGAGGATCGGGGGCTAACCAAACATGAACTCAGCTACGCTCAGCGCTGGATTCGGATTCCCACCAGCCCTGACTACGGCTCGCTGAATCTAGCCCAGGCGGTCGCCATCTGCTGCTATGAACTCTCTCAAATCTGGCTGCAAGCTGAGCAGGCTGATCTAGAACCAGATCCGCTGCCTAACCCTCGCGCCGATTTAGCTTCGCTAGAAGGCTATTACCAGCAGCTTGAGCACCTGTTGCTAAAAATTGGCTATCTCTATCCGCATACAGCCGCGAGCCGCATGGAAAAATTTCGGCTGCTGTTGGGACGTGCCCAGCCCTCTGAGGCTGAAGTGGCACTCTGTCGTGGTATTTTGAGGCAGACTAACTGGGCGCTCCAGCAGGCATCTCGATCAGAACAGGCTGTAGATGCTGTAGATCTAGATATAGGGCTAGATACAGGGCTAGATACAGGGGCAGTCGATCCAGAAGCGTAAAGATTTGCAACCAAACCCTTCGCTTAAAATTTAATCCGCTAGCCTTGCTGCACAAGAATCGTCGTTGAGCGGTGGCATGACATAAAAGCTCAGAACAATTGAACGCCTGACTAAATTTGAGCGATTTTCTGCCGTTTTGACCAGAGTGATTAAAATAAGTCAGCCTGCTCACCCAAGCCACGGTTTGAACAGCAGCTCAGCATTGGTGTCCTGATAACTTATCCAGTTGGTTTAGAGGTTTGAATTGTGTTGGATCATACCAATCGCCCCAAAGGAATGCAGCGTCGCCTAGCTCGTAAGCTGGCTCAGTCCGGATCTAAAGCCCCAGTCAAATCAGGTCAAGCAGGCGCTGACCGGGCGCGACGTGAGATGGACGGCAGGCAGGCGATGCGCTCGCAGGCAGATGCGGCTGGCTCAGGCTCCAGACGACTCCGCCGCAAGCTGAGCCAGTCTGGCTCAGGTCAGCCTCGTCCCGATGCTCTCCGTCCGCCGTCCGCCGTCCGTCCGTCCGCTAGCCCTTCTGACCTGCCTAGCCGCCGCAATGATCCAGATATGAGCAGGCAACCCAATGGCAGGCTGCGGCCAGCCAATCCGCGCTTAGGGGCGTCGTCGCCCCAGAGAGGCACGACGGGTAGAAATCTGGCTGGCAAACCCACTGATAAACCCATAGGCAAGCCCAACCCCAGCAGGCGGAATCGAGCGGCGGCGGCAACAGCTGGACTAGCTGCAGGTGGCGCGCGCAATTTAAAATCTCGCGGTGCTTCACGGCCTGCCTCGCCGCTGGTGCATCTCTGTCGGCTGCTGATCTTGGGAGTCGGCGTTGGGGCAATTGTCGGAACGAGTCTCTCGGTCTGGAATCCGGCTCTCCGCAACCCGGCCACAGCGAGTCGAACCAGCGATCCGAGTGCCATTCAGCCGCTTACTCCCAATCGAGTCGGCAATATTCCGGGCACACTGGCGACCGTTTCGAGCGTGCGGATGGGGCGCGAAATGACCGATCTAGTCGCCAAAGTCACGCCCCTGACCCAAAACTTGACCGACTTAGTACCGGGTGTCTTCTTGCTCGACCTCGACAACGGCGACTACCTTAGCTTCAACGGCAGCACGGCATTCTCTGCGGCGAGCATGATCAAAGTGCCGATTTTGATTGCCTTCTTGCAGGATGTGGACTCTGGCAAAATCAAGCTGGATGAAGTGCTATCGATGCAGCAGGCCGATGTTGCCGAAGGCTCAGGCGACATGCAGTATGCCGCAGTAGGCAGCCAGTATACAGCGCTGGACACCGCCACTAACATGATCATCCACAGTGACAACACGGCCACAAATATGATTGTGCGGCGCTTGGGCGGCAATGCAACTCTGAATCAGCGGTTTCAGCAGTGGGGATTGCAGCAAACACTGCTCCGCAAGCCGCTCCCCGATCTCGAAGGACTCAACACCACCTCGCCCAAAGAGCTGGTCAGCCTGATGGCGCTGCTCAACGAAGGCAAACTTGTCTCCATGAAGTCCCGCGACCGTGCCTTTGACATCATGCGACGCACCGTTACTGATACGCTGCTGCCCAGCGTGATTGCGCCCGGTACAACGGTGGCTCACAAAACTGGTGATATTGGCTCGCTGGTGGGCGATGTCGGTGTCGTCGATCTCTCTAGCGGTCGCCGCTATGCAGTTTCTCTAATGGTGAAGCGCCCCCACAACGACGGTCGGGCGCAGGATCTAATCCGGCAAACTGCGGCGGTGATCTACGAGCATTTTGGCGGTAAGCCAACCCTGGCTCCTAGCCCTGTAGCGGCTCCCCCGGCTCAGCTTGCACCCGGTGTTGTACCGGGTCAGCCCGGCGTGGTCACACCTGGTATGGCTCCGGGTGCAGTGCCAACGGTCGTGCCGGGTGCCGTCCCAGGCACCACAACTGTCCCTGGCGCTGCCACAGCACCCATGCAGCAGGCTCCGCAAAATCTGGTTCCTGCTGCTCCCACAGCCCCCGAAGCTGCCGCGCCGGACAATATCCCAGAGGCGCTGCCTGCTGAGAGCAACTATGACGCAGACAGCAACTATGACTCAAATAATGGCGCAGACTCAGAAGCCGCACCGGCTGGGTATAGCGAAACCGAGCCTTCAGCAGATGGCGATGCTCCTGCGCCCTGAAACAGCTTTGCTGGAGTTCTAGTTGGGTCGGAAGTTGGGTCGGATATGAGGCGTGATGTAGAGCGTAATCTTGGGCAAGCTACTGCGCTCTGCCCAGTATTTTTGGGTAAGCTGAGGGGGATATGACCGATAGCAAACTTGCAGGCTGATCAGGTACCCTATACAGGGACTAGAGTCTTGGCGGCACCAGACCTGATGCGGAGCTGGGCGCGGAGAGTCGATCCTCCAGCTCAGCCGAAGTTGAGGGAGTTGCTAGATGTTAGCTTGTCCAGACTGTCAGTTTGAAAACCCAGATACTCACAAATTCTGTCAACGCTGCGGCGCATCTCTGACCGAGAAAATATGCGAGTTTTGTGGAGCGCTGGTCTCGTTTGATGCAGAATACTGTCTACAATGTGGTGCGGTGACTGGAACAACCTGGAAAGCGATTTTATCTGTTGCGGCTGAGGAGGTTGCGGCTGAGGAGATGCACCCATCTGCTCCAGCTTTAGAATCTCCAGAGTCCGCTCCAATTGCCTCAAATTTACCTAGCCTCCCAGAGCTACCTGATCTGGCCGAAGCTGCTCCCGTGAAGCTGCCAGCTGGTAAGTTTTTGGACGTTCAAGCGCGATACCAGATCCTCGATCCGATGCCGCAGCAGATTGGCCAGAGCGCCGAGGTTGAGGTGCGAGTCCTAGACCACCAGCCGCTACAGCCCAGCCGAGTCATGATGAACTCTGGCGAAGCTCTCCTGCCGCCTGTGGCTGCGCCCTATGTAGCGCTGCAAGAACAGTTCCCCCTGCTGCCGTTGCCCTATCTACAAGATGCCTGGCAGCAGCAGGATTTGCAGGTGATTCTACTCGAAGATCGCTCCCATCTGCCGCTGCTCGTCGATCTCTGGCCAGATGAGGTGATGGAACCACTGCAAATTTTGCACTGGCTGCATCAGATGGCCGAGCTATGGGCGGCGCTGGAAACTCAGGACTGCTGCCGTAGTCTGCTCGACTTGAGCAATCTACTCGTGGATGAAGATCATCTGATCTGTCTTCAGCGCCTCTACTTGGACAGCGCTCGTCAGCCTGCGAGCTTGGCGCAGCTTGGTGCACTCTGGCAGCAGCTCTGTGAGAGTTCGCAGCGGACGCAGAACGCCGAGATCTTTCAGCTTGCTGTTGATTTGGAGTCAGGTCGGATCGACTCGCTCGACTCGCTCCGCAACCGGGTTGAGGCAGTTGCCTTTGCCCTACAACAGCCAGCGACCCTACGGTCTACCCCAGAGGTGCGACAGGAGATAACGCAGGATTTGCGGGCGGAGACGCATCAGGATGCAGCCCTCGACCAAGACGATGAAGGCAGTGACGATTTGCCGACGGTTGTGTTGGGAATGCAGCTCGTCAGCCTGGAAGATGCTGGTCAGACCGATATTGGTCGTCAGCGCAGCCACAACGAAGACTGCTTTAGTCTCCAGATTGATCTCAAAAAACAGGAGACACCCCGGGGGCGGGTCTTGCAGGCTAAAGGACTATATATTCTCTGTGACGGCATGGGTGGCCATGCGGGCGGTGAAGTGGCGAGCGCCTTAGCTGTCGAAACCCTACAGCAGTATTTTGCGGAGCATTGGCAAGATAAGCTGCCCAGCGAAGAGCTGATTCGAGACGCAATTCAACAGGCCAACCGAGCGATTTTTGACCAGAATCAAACCAACGCTAGCGCTGGCAGCGGTCGGATGGGGACAACGCTGGTGCTGCTGATGGTGCAGGATGCTGAAGCGGTGATTGCCCATGTTGGCGACAGTCGGCTCTACCGGATCAGCCGCCGCCGCGGCCTCCAGCAGCTCACCACCGATCACGAGGTAGGGCAGCGTGAAATTCAGCGAGGCGTAGAGCCAGCGATTGCCTATGCCCGACCCGATGCCTATCAGCTCACCCAAGCGCTCGGCCCCCGCGACGAAAACTTCCTCAGCCCGGATGTCAAGTTTTTAGAACTTAACGAAGACGGCGTGCTGCTGCTATGCTCGGATGGCCTCTCAGACAATGATCTGCTCGAGATCCACTGGCAGAGCCATCTTGAACCGATGCTCAACGCCTCAACCAATCTGGAGCAGAGCGTCCGCCAGCTGATTGACTTGGCTAACCAGTACAATGGTCATGACAACATTACGGCGATTGCAGTACGGCTGAAAGTGCGTCCCAATCTTGACCAGATGCCCCGCTAGATACCCCGCTAAAAGCCATTCAGCGAGATGGTCACATTACTCTAAACCCCAGCAGCGGCGAGGTCAGCGCTAAATTTAGCTGTAAATTCAGTGATAATAGGAGCAGCAAGCCTAGAGCCAGCGCAGGAGTAGATCAGATGAACGTGGGCGTGATTGTCTTTCCCGGCTCCAACTGCGACCGCGATGTTGCCATGGTGGTACGCGAGCTGCTGCACCAGCCAACCCGCATGGTCTGGCATCAGGAAAGCGACCTGAGCGACCTTGATCTGATTATCTTGCCGGGAGGATTTAGCTACGGCGACTACCTGCGCTGTGGCGCAATCGCTCAGTTCTCGCCTGCCGTTCAGGCGACGGTGCAGCAGGCCGAGCAGGGAAAATTTGTGCTGGGCATCTGCAATGGCTTTCAGGTTTTGACTGAATCGGGTCTGCTGCCGGGAGCGCTCGTCCGCAACCGTGATCTGCACTTTATTTGCGATCGCGTGACGCTGCGCGTTGAGCATTCTAATTTGCCCTGGACTTCTGAGTATCAGGCCAATCAGGTGATCACACTACCGATTGCCCACGGCGAGGGCTGCTACTATGCCGCTGCCGAAACGCTGGCCGAGCTAGAGGCTCACCAGCAGGTGCTGCTGCGCTACTGCGATCCCGGCGGTGAGATTACCCATACGGCCAACCCGAACGGCTCGCTGAATGCAATTGCCGGAATCTGCAACCGTCGCGGCAACGTTTTTGGCATGATGCCCCATCCTGAGCGAGCTTCAGATCCGGCGCTGGGCTGCACGGACGGAATTCACCTGTTTAAAGGGCTATTGCAGGCTGCCGTTGCGGCTTGATGTGAATATCTTGATGTGAATGTGCTGATTGGCTTGATCTCGATCAACATCCCGATCAGCGGCGCTCCGGCAGCGGGGAAGGCAGCGACTGACGCGACCAGCTTTGCAGAGCTTCTGCCGCTCTAAGCTGGGCACGCAGCTTGGCTTCTGGCGTTTGCAGGCTGGCTTCGGTGATCGGAGCTGCGGCGTTGCTGAGCGGAGGAAGTGATTTGTTCGCAGATGGATGAGCCGTCCGCTCAGCAGCCTGTGCTGGCTCTGAAGCGGCCTCTGACGTGGCTGCTGAGTCAGCAGTTTCGGCAGTTTCGGCTTGCTGGAGTCCTGCAGCGGCAGGGGCGAGCAGCTGTGCCATCTGGGTCTGCTGGCGCAGATCTTCGGCGGAGGAAACTAGGCCGCCCAAACCGTTGACCAAGCGCTGAATATTTTGGCGGAAGTTCGGATCGCCGGTTAGCTCGTCGAGATCGGCAGTAATTTTTTGAGCGTTTTGAAACGTTGAGCGCGCCGAGTCCAGCGTTTGCTGGAGCAGCAACAGGTTTTCAGAGCTGCCAACTGCGGTTGAGAAATTGCGGAGGTTGGCTGATGCTTCGGCGGCATTGGTTGAGAGTGCCTGCAAATTATGCGCAAACTCGCCGTCCTCAAAGGCAGGCGAGAGCGCTGAGACAATCGACTGTACGCCCAGCACCGTCTGGTCAATATCGTCCAGCGTTCTGACCAGCGTGCTGCGGTTTTCGGCAATTAGCCCTTGCAGTTCACCCGCCGTTAGGCCGAACTGATTTGCCGTCACGCTAATCTGATCAGCAGCCCGACCGATTGACTCAGAAGACTGGCGGGCAGAGCCTGAGAGCGTGCTGAGTTCGCCGCGCACCGACTTGGAGAGCACGGTCACCTCGCCTGAGAGCGTATCTACGCCCTCGGCAGCTGCGGCAAAGTTTTTAGTCAGGGTCTGGACATTGCCAAAAAACTCAGGGCTGGAAAACAGATCGGTAAAGCGGATCATGGAACTGAGCAGTTCGGTGAAAGTGATGCTGGCGGAGCCTTGCAAATAGCTGCCATTGCAGACAATCAGCGACTCATCGCAGCTTGCCGCCAGTGGCTTTTGCGCTAGGGCGGCTTCGGGCAGTTCCTGATTCGGCGTGATATCAATGAAAGTCTCGCCCACCAGCCCCGACTGCTTTGACTCAATCGTGATGTCTTTAGGAATGATCACTGTCGCTGGCGTAATTCTCACATCCACTTCGGCATAGTTGGCGCTGACGCGAATGGCCGTAATTCTGCCCGCTACCACGCCTCGATAGCGCACCGGCGCACCAATCTGCATCCCTTCAATATTGGGAAAGCGGATGGTCGTTTGAAAGCTGCGCTGACCGGGATTGAGTCTCTGAAGCCAGATATAGAGTCCGCCCAAAACGCCGAAACCCAGCAAAATCAGCAGACCTACAGATCCTTCTCGAACAGTTCTCGAACGCATGATGGCTCCTCAGCGATGGATAGAGAGCATAGGCCAGACCCAGAATCTCTCTCCAGAATATCTCTAGGGTAGCTTGCGGTCTGAACTAGCTTGCGGCCTGAATCGGTCCGGTGGTCTGGCCGCTAAAGAATTGTCGCACCATTGGGTGATCAGTCTGGTCGATTTGGTCAGCGCCGCCTTCCCACTGCACTTTGCCATGATAGATAAATAAGATGCGCTGGGCAGTTCGGCGAATCGTGCTGTCCTGATGGGTGACAATCGCGTAGCTGCTACAGCCGCCGTCGCAGCGCAACGTCGTGATCAGATCTTCAATCAGAGTTGAGGCAATTGGATCGAGTCCAGCCGTCGGCTCGTCGTAGAGAATCACCTCCGGGTTGCTGGCTGGATTTTCTGGATTTTCCATGATCGCCCGCGCGAAGCTGACTCGCTTTCGCATCCCGCCTGAGAGCGCCGCCGGGTAGAGATCGCTGATTCCAGGCAGTCCCACCATTTCCAGCTTTTGCGCCACCAGATCGCGGATTTTGCGGCGCGGCAGGCGCGAATGCTGATAGAGCGAAAACCCGACATTTTCATCCACGGTGAGCGAGTCAAACAGCGCCGTATTTTGAAACACCATCGTGATGCCAATCGGGTCTTTGCTATCTTCGACTAGACCAACGCGCCGCTGCCCCTGAATATAAATTTCGCCAGCATCCGGCATCTCCAGTCCCGAAATCAGCCGCAGCGTGGTGGACTTGCCCGTCCCCGATGGCCCAATGATCGCAATCGCATCGCCTCGATAGATGGTCAGGTCGATTTCATCTAAAATCACCCGACCGTCATAGGCCTTAGACACCCCTCTTAGCTCGATCAGCGGTTCAGTTTGAGCTGAGCTGTCTGGCTGATTGACCGCATCGTTCATAGTGTTCTGGATTGGCTGATCTCGACGGGTAGCTCGACGGGCAGGCTGGATTCAACCCCGATCATAATCTTTCTCAGGAATTATCTAAATCTTCGGCCTGCTCCTGTCCCAACAGCAATCTAACTTTATTCCGAATTGATGGCAGAGTTGCTAAAGTTACTCAGGGATGCAGCCTGATTGTTTGCATCGATCTAGGGGGTTAGCTTTGTGGTTAAACCCTGCGAGTCGCTGCTGGCAGTTCGATTTTAATCAATTTTTAGTCTCAGTCTTTTTAGTCTTAGTCTCTGGCCTGCTAATTCTCTGGCCTGCTAATTCTTTGGCCTTCTGGTTGCCTTCTGGTTATAGATATGGGTTTTCTGAAGCAAGCGGTTCAAGTCTTGAAGCAAGAATCGCGTCATCGTACCCCAACGCGGGTCAGCCAGTGGTTTAAGTGGCTGGCTCCGGGGCTGTTGGTCAAGCGCTGGCTATTGATGAGTGCGGCGGGTGTGCTGTTTGTAGCGCTGGGGCTAGCCATCTGGTCTAATCTGACCCCGGTTTACTATATTGGCGAGTTTTCTCGCGACTTCTTGCGAACCCTGACCCAGATCGTCCCCAGCTATGTCAGTGGCCCGCTGGTGCTGCTCAGCGGCATTCTGCTGATTCTCTGGGGGCAGACGCGCAGCCTCGGTTCGATTACCGAAGTGCTGATGCCGCAGGGCAACGGAGAGCTAGTGGATGTGCTGATGACGCATCGGCGGCTAAATCGCGGCCCTAAAATCGTCGTGGTTGGCGGCGGTACAGGGCTAGCCACCCTGCTGCGGGGTCTCAAGCTCTATAGCGCCAATATTACAGCGATTGTGACGGTGGCAGATGATGGGGGTTCTTCGGGTCGGCTACGGCGTGAAATTGGCGTGCTGCCGCCCGGCGATATCCGCAACTGTCTGGCGGCTCTGGCTGACGAAGAGCAGCTGCTAACCGAACTGTTTCAATATCGATTTCGGCTGGGAGATGGGCTGGCGGGGCATAGCTTTGGCAATCTGTTTTTGACCGTCATGAGCGAAATCACCGGCGATCTGGAGCAGGCGATTGCGGCTAGCTCCAAGGTGCTAGCGATTCGCGGACAGGTGCTGCCGGCCACGCTGAGCGACGTGCATCTCTGGGCAGAGCTGGCAGACGGACGGCGGATTGAAGGAGAGTCGAACATCACCGAGGCCAAGGGCAAAATCGTCAGAGTGGGTTGTACGCCTGCCAATCCACCTGCCCTGCCCAAAGCTGTCCAGGCGATTCAGGAGGCCGACTATTTGATCATAGGGCCAGGGTCGCTCTACACCAGCATTATCCCGAATCTGCTCGTGCCCGAAATCACGGTGTCAATTGCTGAATCTAAAGCGCTGCGGCTCTATGTCTGCAACATCATGACCCAGCCTGGAGAAACCGACGGCTACAGTGTTTCAGACCATATCCGCGCCATTGACCGGATGACGGGGCACCAGCTGTTTGACTCGGTGCTGGTGCAGAAGACCTCGCCCTCCGCTCAGTCGCTGATTCGCTACGCGCAAGAAGGCGCCTATCCCGTCTTTTTCGATCGCGAAGAGGTGGGGCGACTGGGGCGCAGAGCCTTGGTGGCCAACGTGATGGATGAAGATGCCGAGACGGGCTATCTACATCACAGCTCTGAACGCCTGGCTCGGACGCTGCTGCGCTGGTATGGCCGAGTCCGAGGGTAGCTGGAGTTGTAGCATTGAATCAAGATCAAAATCAACCAAACACCACTGATTTGAATATGGCTGATTCCAAGTCATTTAACGTGGGAGATCGAGTGCGGATTGTGGCGCTGCCGCCCTACATTAAGACTGCCGAACCGATGCCAATGCTGCGTCCACCCCATCTGGTGCAGCTGGGCGAAGAGGGTGTGGTGCTCGATCAGCGACCGGGTGGCTTTTGGGGCATCCGGTTTGCCAGAGGCGCGTTCTTGATGGATGCCCAGTATATTGAATCTGTCGAATCTGTGGAGTAAATCTGCTGGAGAATGAGCCTGGAATCAGGCTGGGATCAGGCTGAATTTGCACTGCTAGAGTCGTGAATCAACCATGAACCAAACGGGCTGGTTATGGGTGAACTATCGCGGGCAGGTAGGATGCTGATACGATCGAGAGGCAACCATTCGCGTAATTGAGAGGATTACGGCAGATGAATCAAGTCAAAACGCTGGGTCTATTGGCGCTGCTGAGCGGCCTGCTGGTAACCATCGGCTATACGCTGGGCGGCTCAGGCGGGGCGCTGATTGGCCTCATTTTTGCAGCAGTCACCAATCTGGTTTCCTGGTACTCCTCCGACAAAATTGCCCTGGCCGCCTACAAAGCGCAGCCACTCAAGCAGAGTCAGGCTCCAGAACTCTACAGCATGGTTGAGCGCCTCTGTCAGCGAGCCGATCTGCCCATGCCGGGACTCTACCTTGTGCCTAGCAACGGCGCGAATGCCTTTGCCACGGGGCGCGACCCGCAACATGCCGCAGTTGCCATGACCCAAGGCATTGTGGATCTGCTCTCGCCTGAAGAGCTAGAGGCCGTGATCGCCCATGAGCTAACCCATGTCAAAAACCGAGATACGCTAACCCAGGCGGTGGCTGCTACGGTTGCTGGCGGCATTTCCTACATGGCTCAGGTGATGCAGTTTGGCCTAATGTTTGGCGGCGGCTCGCGCGATCGTCAGGGCGGTAACCCTATTGGAGCCATCGCCGCAATTATTTTGGCTCCGATGGCGGCTTCAGTCATCCAGATGGCGATTTCGCGTACCCGCGAGTTTGAGGCTGATGCGGGCGCGGCTCGCCTCACCCAAAATCCGCGGGCCCTAGCCAGCGCGCTGCAACGCCTCGAAGCCGGGGCACGCCAGATGCCGATGCAGGCCAATCCGTCTTTTGAGCCGCTGCTGATTATCAATCCCTTTTCGGGTCAGTTTCTCAGCGGTCTGTTCGCGACGCATCCCTCCACCGAAGCTCGGATTCAAAACCTGCTGAAGCTGGAGCAGGAGTTGGGAACCGGGCAAGGTTTACAGCCTTTGGGCTAGCTCAACTGAACTTCTGAATCAGCTCGTCTAGACTAATAGGTAATTGTAGGTAATTGCTACCGTTCATTATTTTGGAGGTTGATATGACTTCTGATCCAAAGTTCACGCCAGATTCTGCGCCAGGTTCTGCAATTGAGGTTGCTCAAACCAACGCCCTCGTGGATACGGAGCTAGCTGACCAGTCGGATGAGATAAAGCGCGAAACTAAAGCTTTGATCGATGCGCTGAAGCTGCGGGCTCAGACTGAGGTGCGCTCTGCTGAAAACCTAGCCAGAACCGCCACCGACTATACTCGCGAGAGCTATCTGAAGCTGGTGCGGGAAGCCAGAGAGTCTGTCGAGCAGGGCAGAATTCTTGACTTGCAGCGGATCGAGCAGTCGGCTCAAAAGCTTCAGCAGGAGGCCGAGAAGAATTGGCAGAGCCTAGTGCAAGAGATGGGCGGACTGAGCGACCGACTCTCGGAAGCAGCCAAAGCGGCCTGGGAGAAGCTAAACCAGCCGCCTGATAGCTAATAGCTAAAGGGTTTCGCCCCGGTTTTGCTGCGGCTTTTCTGGGCAGGAGTTGCGCTCATACTGGATAATGGAGGGGTTTTCAGGCCATTAGCCCTCTTATCGCCCTTCTTATTGATATGCGTACTCACTACTGCGGACAGCTCCGCGCCGAACATATTGGACAGACCGTGACGCTTTTTGGCTGGGTGGATCGACAGCGCGATCAGGGCGGCGTGGTATTTGTCGATCTGCGCGACCGCAGCGGGATTACCCAAATCGTCAGCGATCTAGGGCGTACGCCTGACTCATTTCCAACGGCGGAGCAGCTGGGCAACGAAGATGTCGTTCGGATCGTCGGGCGCGTCACCCAGCGGCCAGCCGATTCCTACAATCCGCGCATTCAGACGGGCGAGGTCGAGGTCTATGCGGACGAAATTGAGTTGCTCAGCGAAGCCCAGCCTCTGCCGTTTCAGGTCTCGGTTGCCGAATCAGCTACGGTGCGCGAAGAGGCTCGCCTCAAATATCGCTACCTGGATCTGCGGCGAGAGCGGATGAGCCGCAATCTGAAGCTGCGGCATCAGGTGATCAAAGCGGTGCGGCGCTACCTGGAAGATACAGAAGGCTTCATTGAGGTCGAAACGCCGATGCTGACTCGCTCCACGCCGGAAGGAGCCAGAGACTTTCTGGTGCCCAGCCGTGTCAATCCGGGCGAATTCTTTGCGCTGCCCCAGTCGCCGCAGCTGTTCAAGCAGCTGCTGATGGTGTCAGGGCTAGACCGCTACTATCAGGTAGCGCGCTGCTTTCGCGATGAGGATCTGCGCGCCGACCGTCAGCCCGAATTTACCCAGCTGGATTTGGAAATGAGCTTCCTGTCGCTGGATGAGATTCTCGATCTCAACGAAGGCTTGATCTGCCATATTTTTCAGCACATCAAGGGGATTGAGCTACCCCGCCCGTTTCCGCGACTGACCTACGCTGAGGCGATCAGCCGCTACGGCTGCGACAAACCCGACACGCGCTACGGCCTCGAACTCGTGGATGTCTCTGACCTGATGGCCGATTCTGGCTTCAAGGTATTTTCTGGCGCAGTAGCGAGCGGCGGGATTGTCAAAGTTCTGCCGCTACCCAACGGCAACGACGCGATCTCCAACGTGCGGATCAAGCCGGGTGGCGATCTGTTTAGAGAAGCTGCCGAAATGGGTGCGAAAGGCTTAGCCTACGTGCGGGTGCGGGATGACGGCGAAATTGACACGATTGGCGCAATCAAAGACAACCTCAGCGCCGCCCAAAAGCAGGAGTTGCTCAACCGCACGGGCGCGAAACCCGGCCATTTGCTGCTGTTTGGCGCAGGCGATGCTCCGACGGTGAACAAAACGCTGGATCGGCTGCGGCAGGTGACAGCCCGCGAGTTTAACCTGATCGACCCAGAGAAAATCAACCTGCTCTGGATTGTCGAGTTTCCGATGTTTGAATGGAACGCCGACGAACAGCGGCTAGAGGCGCTACACCATCCGTTTACTGCGCCTTTTCCCGAAGATGCCCAGGATCTAAAAACTGCCCGCGCTCAGGCTTACGATATCGTCTTCAACGGCTTTGAAATCGGTGGCGGTAGCCTGCGGATCTATCAGCCGGATCTGCAAGCTCAGGTATTCCAAACGATTGGCCTCAGCGATGACGAAGCCCTCAACAAGTTTGGCTTTTTGCTAGAAGCCTTCCAGTATGGTACGCCTCCGCATGGCGGCATCGCCTATGGCCTAGATCGGCTGGTGATGCTGCTGGCTGGCGAAGAGTCAATCCGCGACGTGATTGCCTTCCCAAAAACCCAGCAGGCTCGCTGTCAGCTGACCAACGCGCCCTCAGAGGTGGATGCCAAGCAGCTGAAAGAGCTGCATATTGGGCTGGTGCAGAAGCCCAAAGTTTAGAGTTTAGAAATAAAAATCTAAAGCCACAATCTAAAGCCACAATCTAAAGCAAAAGATCCGAGAACTGCGTATGAATCTGACGAAATGGAAATCTCGCCTGTTCTGGTTCAGCGTTCTGGCGCTGTGGCTGCTATGTAGTGGCGTGGCCTTTGCGGTTCCCGCTACGCGCTCTAACCCATTGGCAGACCGCTTGGCAGACCGGATCGCTCGCTACCCCGACTGGCACAAGCCGTTGCTTCAGCCTGTCCGCAGCGAAGACTTGGGCTATCCTGACTGGTTTCGGGGTGATTGGCAGGTGGTGACGACGCTGGTAGATTTGGCCGCACCACTGGCTCCAATCGTCACCCCTGGCTTTGAAGGCAACCGACAGTTTCTCAATCAGCCGATTCAGTTTGACGTGCGGTTTGTCGAGCAGCCAGCTAGCCAGCCCGCCAATCAGCCTGCCAGTCAGTCCAATCCAGGCAAGCTAGTGTCTGATCGAGCCTACAACGGCGCACAGCTAGCTAAAGCCTATCTGGGAGAGCGCAGCTTGCTGGCCGTCAAGCTAGATCCCAAAAATCCGAATCGGCAAATCACGCTGCTTAAAGGCGATCGGCAGCTCGTTTCTACCATCACCGCCCGCGCCACCGAAGCCCTCCATCCCGACAGATTTATCACCAGCGAGTTTTTCCAGCAGGAGTTTCGCGGCGGCTCCCAAATTTACTTCAACGAGGTCGAGAACACCACAGCCTACCAGCATCAGCCCGACGCGAGCCAGCCGATCAGCGCCGACCAGATCACTGCCATATATCTTTCGCCGCAAGATGCTGACTACTTCAAGACGCTCAACGGCTCTCTGAGTGATCCGCGTCCCGTAGCACTCTATCGCTACCACATGGAGTTTCGTAAGCCGACTGGTTTAGACTCTGGCAGATGACGCTTTAGCAGATAACGCTTTAGCAAATAACACTGTGCGAGATCTTTTGGGGAGTTGCAGCTGTTTCAAGTGCTGCTCCAGCGCTCTCAAATCAGGCGCGCTCTGGCCATAGCGCCACTGCACATAAGCCTGCGAAATCGCCTCAACTGCCTCAGCTTCTATTGCTCGGTCGCCCAAATGCTCCCGGCAGTCAGATGCATATTCGAGTGGAGTTTGGGCAGCGCGTTTGGTGAGTCCGGCGGCAGCTAGAGTCTTCAACATTTTCTGGTACAGCGCCTCCATCGGCGGTAATTTGGCCAACCAGCGACGATAGCGCCAGTTCTTAAAGCTAGCCCAGATTAGCCAACCCAAAAATGCCAGTCCGGTCAATAGCCCCAGACCCAGCAATAATCCCAGCCAGCTTTGGCTCAGCCGCACTAGCCAGCCCAGTAGCCAGCTCAACCCAGCAGCCAATCCGCCAAAGATCTGGTTTAACCAGCCACGCAGCGGCGAAGGCAACCAGCCCGCGACCCAGTTCCAGAACTGTTGCAGCACCCCAAAAGCGCTGGACTCCTCAATCGAAGGTGGAAACAGCGCATGTCCCGGAATTGGATCAAAGCTAAACCAGCCGTACTTGTGAAAATAGACCTCGGTAATGGCATGAGCATCCGTGTTCTGCACCACGTAGAATCCGGTAAACGGGTTGAACTTACCCGTCGAAAAGCCCATGGCAAGCCTTGCTGGGATGCCGATCGAGCGCAGCATCACGGTCAGCGTCGTAGCGAAATGGTCAGGATAGCCGCCTTGATAGGTGTTGAGAAAAGCGGTGGCAATATCTTCGTTGGCCTCGAAAAAAGGCAGTTCTGGCTGGATCTGGTAGTTTTGCTTGAGATACTGAGCTAGATAGAGCGCGGCTTCATAGTCGGCGGTAATCGGCTTGGGCGACTTAGACAAGATTGCTTCCGTCTGTTGCCGAATTGGCTCGGCCACGCCCTCTGGAACTTGCAGATAGGCTGAGCGAATGGCGCTAGGTGATGACGTAGCCTGGTTGAGCAGGCTGCGGTTGCGGTAAGGCACCTCCGAAATCACGGTGTAGGTCAGACCCTCTGAGAGCGGCACAGGAGAACGCAGCCCGCCTTCGCTGTCTATCGCCACCTGATTGGTCGGGAAGTACAGCTCTTTGGGTTCATAGAGCGCCGGAACCAGATTTGGCAGATCAGAAACGACCGTATAGGACTGAATCACGCTGCGGGTACGGTTTAGCGTCACTGACCAAGGCAAATTGAAACGAAACGACCACTGCGGGCGCTCCAGCTTTTCGGCTTCGTCATTGCGCGACACCTCCCAGCCCTGCCCCGTATAGCGATCGAAGGCCAGCACTCGCCAGAATCCCGGAGCCTGCGACCGCACCCGCATCACGGTACGCGGCTTTAACGAGCCGCGCAGGTTTTGGTTAATCTTGCTGTTGAAGCCATAGTAAAACTGCTGGTTCAGCTCACCTGGACCAGTCGTGGGGTTGAGTCCCTGACCGCCGCCCGCTTGGGGTTTGCCGTCCTGCACATAGCCTGGATTCACCACCGCGCTGCTGTCAAACTGCTGCTGAAGCTGAATCGGGGCGCTGACTGGAAACGAGCGTAGCTGATAGCCGGGGAATCGGGGCAGCGCCAAAAAAATCGTCAGCCCTAGCCCCAGCGCCAGTGCCAAGAATCGCCAGAGCCGTTTGGGCGTTAAATCCAGGCCAATCTGTCGAAAGCCCTGAGCCGAAAGCCCTAGGCGCGAGCGATAGTCCAGCACCAGCACCGGCAGGGCAATCACAAAAAAAGCTAGCAGCAGCGGTGCAAAGCTGATGGTTTGGCTCAAGGTAGCAGCCACGCCCAGCAAAATTAGGCCAATCACCATCGAATAGCCCAGATCTTTGCGGCGCGGCAAATCAAAGCTATGCAGCACTTGCAGGTGAATCAGCAGTGTCGCCAGCGCCAGCCGCGTATCGTTGCGCTCCCCCCAGAGCCGCATGAAAAACAAGCCCAGCGCCACTAGCATCGCCAGCGCAATGCCAAACTGTACCGGAATATTAGGCTTGCGACGCTGCCGCCAGCTCCAGACCGCGCCAATCCAGCTCGCAGGCACTGCCCAAATGCTGATATTTAGACTGTCAGCACTGTCAGCCGCCGCTAAATCGGTCGCTAAGATGCCGACAGTAACCAGTGCCTGCACCAAAATTCTCAGCGGGATAGATTCTTCGGGTTCCGGGCGCGGCTGATTCCTAATCTGCTCTCGCAGGCGTTGCCAGATGGGCTTGGGTGCAGGAGTATCCGGGCGCGGGGCAGTTGAGCGAGCCATGCAGCTAAAAAAGGGGGAAAGCTTCCCCCTTACTTTAACCAAATCAAATAGCCAAGTCAGAGATCAAATCAGAACCGGCCAGTCCCGACTCAAGTCGCCGCAGTTAGATCGAATCGTCGCTGAGCGCAATTACAAAAGCTAGGCTATCTGAGTCATCCAGCGCAATTTTCAGGCTGTAGCTCTGTCCCGGCAGCCAGCCCAGCTCAACGGTCAGGATTTCGGCTTCGGCGCAGACTGCTTCAGCCCGATTGGCTTCACCCTTTAACATTAGTCGGCCTGCTGTCGGCATCTGCGTCTGTATCCGCAGGCGGCTCGCCTGATAAGTCGCCTCAATCACTAGCTCGCCCGATGCGGTGAGCCACCGCCGCTCGATCTGTGGACAATCAGCCGACAGTTCTAACGTCATAGCATTCAATACCTGCTGAGCGGCTAGCAGCGACAGCACCATTTGCTGGGTGGGATTAGCCTGCTCATAGGAGGTTGGCAGCTCAGCGGCAGAGAGGGTAGCGCTGCTGCGGGCAGGCTCCATCAGCACTTGAGAGGCCCAGTAGTTGAGGTTGGTCAGGTCAGTGGGAAAGAGCGTTTCGACAGCTCGCACCAGCTTCACCCCCTGCTTCAGTGAGCTGTCGGCCAGCTTGCGGCATTCGGCAAAAATTTGCAGCATCAGCGGTTCGGGCATGGCCACAGGCAGCTTTAAAACCTGTAGCTGAGCGGCCCAGGCGCTGGCAGCGGGCTGATCCTCGTAGTCTAGCAGCGTTGTCTCCCAGGGAAACAGCGGCGGATTGCGTTCGATCTCGGCGCGCAGTCGGCGCTTAATAATAGTCTGAAAACGGTCTTGCACAGCAGGTATCTCTCCAAGTTCCAATGATGAGACGTCCTCAACATAAAAGTCGAATTCGGGCAGTTCGGCCTGCATGGCCTCTACTTCCGAATCCAGCGGATCACGATCAGGTTGCCAATGCGACCCAGATAGCTCCAGATCCGCGAACGGATTGGAGGGCTGCCCTGACGGTGTAGCTGGGTCTGGCGATTGCGTTAGCCAAGCCAAGAATTGATTGATGGCTTCTGAATCTCTATTCATCGGTTGAGGCAGCTGCTCCGGAGATTAAATTGTTGCGAATTTCCCAGGCTTGCTCCAGCAGCTTTGTCCACTGCTTTTGCACCTGAGTGGGCGTGCAGCCCAGCATCTGAGCAATCTCTTGCTCCTCGGTGCCTGCCTGCTTCTGGCGCAATAGCTGCTGCTGCTGACCATTCAGCTGATCCCAAAAGGACTGCCACTCCTGAGAGGTCAGACCGAGATTGCGCTCTAGATCGGCTTCGAGCCACTGATGCACCAGCTCCCAGTTGTGCGAGAGAGCAAAGCGAATCAGGTGATACTTAAACCGCTGCTGCAAGTAGTCGCGCTGGCGAGGGTTGAGTCCCAGCAGGGTTTCGATTTCGCCAGTCGGCAGATCTTGCAGCCGCAGGGCAAAGTAGTCGGCACAGTCCTGCTGCTGGCGATCTTCGAGATACTGCATCAGCTCTTTGATCACGGTTTTCCGCAGGGCATCGTCGGGTAGCTCTGGCTCTAGCGCCAGCATCTGCTCGCGCACCTGCGGAATCGAAACGGCATTGCGGCCATCGCTGTCGCCACCGCCCTCAGCGGCCTGCTCAATATCCACCAGTGTTTCGGGCGGTTGCTGCTGCGAAAAAGTCTGGGCGCGCAGAATAATCAGCTGCTGAGTGCGGCGACCGGGCAGCGGAATCCGACGTTTGCCATAGCGCTCGGTGAAGGCCATATATTCGGCCAGCTCCAGCAGCGAGCGAGGGCAATAGGTCTGCGGCATTTGATTTTCGCGCCGGAAGGCGTTCAGGGCCTCAATGTAGAATCCCTGCAAAAAATCTTCGATCAGCGTCAGACGTGCCTGGTAGCTCGACTGCACCTGGGGGGGCGTAATATAGCGATAGATCACGGCGCTGAGACTGCTGTGCAGCTCAATTCGGCCTTGCTGTGAACCCAGGTCGTAATATTTGAGGCACTGCGTCAAGCGATGCCGCGCCAAGCTAATGCCCCAAGCCTCGATATCGCCTGAAGCCTGAATTCGCTGGCTTTCAGTGCAGATGCGGCTCACTTCGTCAAAAATGCGCGAAGCCACCGTCTGGCACTTCGATTCGGAAGCGCGAGTTGCCTGTTTTAGGTCGTCAAAAATGAGCTGATAGACGGGCTCCACGCTGATTCTGCCTGCCTCCCTGATGATGTCGTCTCGGCTACCAAATTAGCATACCCGACTCCAGGTGGCTTTGCATAAGTCCATCATTCATCAAACCCTCGCATATTCCGGAGTTTGCGCCAACAAAATTGATTGAAAATTTGTGCAGATTGGATGAATTTACCCTGATGGAGCCGCAGTTGTGATTTAGACAACATTTTCGGCTGGCTTTGATCTGGCGCGTTACTCCGCTAGCCCGTCGTTCGGTTCGATAAGCAATATTCAGTACTATATATATAGTCAGATCAAGTCGATCACTTAAGCTTTCCACAAATGACCATCGATCAGCAACTCCAGCAGCTCATCCAGCAGGCTCCAACTGACGAAGCGAAAGCCGATCTGCAAGTGATTGCGCCAGTCCTCAAGGCTCTGGCGAAGCGACTCCAGCATTTAGACTATTATCTGCTGCAAGATCTAGAGCAGCGCTGGGTGATGACCCAGCTCCAGCACCGAGGCCAGCCCGATCTGACCAAGACCGTGATCTATGCTTATCCTTCACTGGAGGCGGTCAGCATGGCTCAGCCCAATCCAGACCCGCAGCTGATGGCGCTGCCAATCCCCACGGTGCAGCTGCTATTCCAACTCTTGGCTATTAAGCCAATCGACAGCCTGATTTTTCTAGATCAAAGTCAGCCTCCTGGCATCGAAATCAGCCGTCAGCTGTTGCAGAGCCTGATCGCCCAGCAGCTTCAGCCGCCGATTGAGATGGCCTAGCTCAAGCTGTATTGCTGCCCACGCGATCCAAGCATCAGTACAGTCGGCTTAACTGGTACTCAGCTAGCTCAATCATCGCCTGGAGAGAATCAGAGGGCGGCAGATCTGCTAGCTGCCGGACTGCCGCCTGGGCGTGATAGGTCGCCAGCTCCCGCGAACGCTCAATGCCGCGACTGTCGGCAATCAGCGCCAGCGCCTGTTCGAGGTCGTCCTCCTCAGCAAACTCGCGCTCAATCAGTCCTTCTAGGTAGGGCTTCTCTTCCAGCGCATACAGCACGGGCGCAGTCAGATTGCCGCTCTTGAGATCAGATCCCACCGGTTTGCCGAGTGCTTCGCTAGAGCTGGTAAAGTCCAGAATATCGTCAACTATTTGGAAAGCTAGCCCAAAGTGACGGCCATAGCCGTAGAGGTTTTTGGCTAGTTCAGGCGAGATGCCGCTGAGAATCCCCGCCGCCTCAGAGCTGTTGGCCATCAGCGAAGCTGTCTTGTAGTAGCTTTTTTCCAAATAGGCTTCGATAGAGAGGCTGGTGTCAAAGCGGTTCAGCCCCTGCTGGATCTCGCCCTCCGCAAAGTCTCGAATCACTTCTGACAGCAGCTTAACGACCGTTAGATTGTCTAGATTAGCCAGATACCAGGAGGATTGAGCAAACAGGAAGTCGCCTGCCAAGACTGCAATCCGGTTACCGAAGTTGCTGTGAACGGTGGGCACGCCCCGGCGCAGCTCTGATTCGTCAATGACATCGTCATGCACCAAGCTGGCTGTGTGAATCATTTCGGTAATTTCGGCCAGCCGCCGATGCTTGGGCGTAATGCCCTGATCTGGCATGGTGGCTCGCGACATCAGCAGCACAATCGCAGGTCTCACTCGCTTGCCGCCTGCCCCAAACAGATGCTCCGCTGCCGCATAGAGAATCGGGTGACGCGCACCCACTAACTGCTTCAGATTGTCAGTTAAGAGACTTAAATCTGCTTCAACGGGCGAGAAAAGGGAGGTAGCTGAGGTCATGGATAGCTGACGCTGACTTTAGTTACGAAATTTTACATATCTTACCTTTATTTTAAGCTAACCCTTCTGTGACTTAACAAAATCTGCAAGATTTCCGCAAAAATTCCTGCCTTGCATCCTGCCTGTAGCCAGCATCAAAAAATGTAAACTTTCTGAGAGAATTGCCCCAAAACAGCCGTATGACTATGTTAGATTAACTTGTAAGCATTTCAAAATTATATAAATTCAGTCAAAGTGATACAGGTTTTCCTGGGTCTGCGATGTAATCCTCAGAGGTCGCATAGGGCTTCATCTCTTTCGGTTGAACTCAATTGGAAGAGCCAGCTCATCGCCCTGATAGCTGAATAGAGTTCCTGCTGGTGAGGCGTTGCCTTGTTGGCAGGGCAGAGTTTATGAGACAGATGGCTGTCGCCTCAAACTGGACTCTATGCAGTGTCGACCAGACTCTAGAAATCTTCTGTAGCGGCAGGGTTTACTAAAAATCGCTGCTGACGCTGACAATACTGCATCTGTACAAGGCTGGATGCCTAACCTGTCCTGACTATTATTGTTGAGTTTAATCATGGCGTATGACACAATTCCGCTGATCATTCCGATTCTGGCGACTGGCTACCTGTTGACCATATACGTCTTGCTGAAGCTAGCAGAGCGTTCGCAGGCTTAATTGCAGGCTGTCTGGCTTTGCATTCTAATGGCCTCTAGTAGCTAATGGCCTCTAGTAGCTAACGGTATGTGCATCTATATCTGTAATCTTAGGCTGAATTGGCCTGGGGTTATTTAAACTGACCGATGCAAAAGTGGCTGCCAGGATTCAGGTTCGGGTGGCCACTTTTGCATCGGGCGCTAGCTCTGGCTTCTGAGGCTTGACTCTTGGCTGCGAGCATGCAAATAGGGGGCAGCAGCTTGAGCCACATTCACCTGACGCACCAGCGGCGCGCAGCCCAGCCACTGCACCGAGAGCTGCGTAAAAGTCTCAGGGCTGCCGCTGACCCAAAACTCGGTCGGGACTGCCGTGCGCGTACTTCTTAGCCCCAGCATTTCTAGCTCCTGAGCTGCGGCCTGCACAACATAGACCGCCGGATCGATCAGCCGCACTGAGCTTGGCACAATGGACTTGATCACCGGAGCCAGGTGCGGATAGTGCGTGCAGCCATAGATCAAGGTGTCAATCTGGCGCTCTAGCAGTGGCTTCAAATATTCTTTGGCGACCTGACGGGTGTAGTCATCCTCAATACGGTTGGTTTCGACGAGCGGCACAAACTCTGGACAGCCGACCTGCCAGACCTGGGCGCTGGGATCAATTTCCTGAATAGCATGACGATAGGCATGGCTGGCGGCTGTGGCAGGTGTGGCAATCACGCCAATCCGCTTGCCCAATCGGACTGAGGCTCTGGCTCCCGGCAGCAGCACGCCTAAAATCGGCAGATCAAACTCAGAGCGAACCTGCTCTAGCGCCAGTGCCGAACCAGTGCTGCAAGCCATGATCACCATCTTGACGTTTTGCAGCAGCATCCAGTGTAAAATCTCGCGCACATATTGCAGAATTTCGGCCTTTGAGCGAATGCCGTAGGGGAGTCGAGCCGTATCGCCAAAGTAGATCACCGATTCGTTTGGCAGCTGGCGATACAGCTCTCGCAGCACGGTTAGCCCCCCAGCTCCGCTGTCAAAAACGCCGATTTTGGCGCGCTGGGGTTCGCTGACGGCCAGCCGAATCGGATCTAGAAAAGGTGAATTCATATAAAGTCAAATGAGAGAATCTGGATATCGATCGCACAATCGCAAGAGGGCTGAAATGCTGAGGCTGGCTAAACGGCTCGCCTGAGCATCGTCAAATTGCCAGCTGTCGAGTTATGGAGACGCGATCGATCGAACCTGATCCAGACGGTAGTCATAGCGAACACTCCTCAAAAGTCTGCTCATCGTACTGTCTAATTTCAATTCTGGAACAGGACTTGGAAGAATTTTGCGGCTCGCTAGGAACTCCCGACAGGCTGTGGGTCAAACGCGAATAGCGGTTGGGCTAGGTGGATTCTGGCACTGAAGCCGGAGCTTTCTGGAACACAACCCGCAGCAGCGGCGGAGCAATAAATGTGGTGAAAATTACCATGACGATAATCGCGGCCTCCAGCGACTTTGGCAGAATTCCAGTCGCCGAGCCGACTCCCGCAAACACGAGTCCCACCTCGCCCCGCGGTACCATGCCCACGCCAATCGCCAGCCGATTCAGATCAGGCTGCCCAAACACCGTTAGACCCGTCACGACCTTACCAACAATCGCTACTACGACCAAAAACGCCGCAATGATCAGCCCTTCGCGGTTGGCTGGATCGAATGGATTCAAAACGCTAACGTCTGTTTTAGCGCCTACCACCACAAAGAAAATGGGCACGAGCATATCGGCAACGGGCAGCAGCTGCTCTTCTATCTCCTTATGCTTTTCGGTTTCGGCCAGCACCAGCCCTGCCGCAAATGCACCCAAAATTGCCTCAAGCTGGATCACAGCTCCAATGTAAGCCAGGATGAAAGCGAAGATCAATGAGGCAATCAGCAGCTGTCCGCGCGTCTGCATCCGATTCACCATAGACACAAAATAAGGGCTCAGAAAACGGCCAATCAGAATTGATCCGACTAGAAATACCGCAGCGCCCACAACGAGATAGAGCACGTTGCTCAGCTCGACCTCGCCTGTTTTGGCCAGGTTTGCTACGACCGCCAGCACGATGATCCCCAAAATGTCGTCTAGTACCGCAGCTCCAATAATAATCTGGCCTTCAGAGGAGCTGAGCTGCTGGAGTTCAGCTAGCACTTTAGCCGTGATGCCGATGCTGGTTGCGGTTAGCGCTGCGCCCGCAAATACTGCTGGCACAGTCGCCACATGGAATAGAGCAATCAGCCCAGCCGTGCCCGCTGCAAAAGGGACAACTACGCCCACGATCGCCACAACTGCTGCCTGTGGCCCGACTCGAATCAGCTCGTTCAAATTAGACTCAAGTCCAATCTCAAACAGCAGAATAATGACTCCTAGCTCCGACAAAATTGAGATGACTTCGCTTAGCGATTCAGCGACGCTGGGCGTGAGTTCGGGCGTAAGTCCAGCTGTGCTTTGCAAAAGTTGCAGCACCCAGGCTGCACTGCCACCGCCGCCCTCAGTAAACACCAGCAGGTTGAGCGCTGAGATGCCGATAATCACGCCGCCGACCAGTTCACCCAGCACAGTCGGCAGATTGATCCGGGCGCAGATTTCGCCCACTAGCTTGGAGGCCATATAGATAATGACCAGACTTAACAGTGTGCCCGCCAACAAAATTGGCCCAGTCTGGACGGTGCTAGGCTCAGGCGATTGAGCCAGAACGTTCACGATGGGCGGTAACTTAAAAGCATTAGGGGAAACCAGGGCGTTCCAGTGGATCAGATTGACCATGCCGATCGCAAAACTCATCTTGTTTACTCTACATGGTTCTTAACACCATAAGGAGTAGTCATTAGAGCAGATCTGAATGAAATTGCTTAGAGAGAGTATTTATCTTAGATAAATACTCGGTGCTGAAGGCTAGGCATCTGACGGCGTACCTGCTCTAGCCGCGATGGCTCAACGGAGGCAATGGCTAGACCGGGCTGTTCACCCGCATCGGCCAGAACCATACCCCAGGGATCAACAATCAGCGCATGTCCATGAGATTGCCGTCTAGCGTTGTGCCGTCCGGTCTGGGCTGGGGCGATGACGTAGCAGGTATTTTCAATCGCGCGGGAGCGCAGCAAGATTTGCCAGTGGTCTTTGCCGGTATAGGCCGTAAAAGCCGCAGGAATAATCAGTACCTCAGCTCCCATCTGCGACAGGTGACGATAGAGTTCGGGAAAGCGCACGTCATAGCAGACGGACAGACCTAGATGCCCCAGATCTTTAGAGGGATGAACTGGCGGCAGATCGAGGCCAGCTACGACGCTCTGCGATTCTTGGTAGGTGTTGCCATCTGGCAAGTTGACATCAAACAGATGCACTTTCTCATAGCGGGCTAGCTCTTCACCGCTGCTGCCCACCAGCAATGCCGTGTTGTGAACTTTCCCTGCCTGAGTAGGCACAGGAAAACCGCCGCCCAGCAAGGTGATTTGGTAGCGCTGCGCCATCGTCTTCAGAAATTTTTCGCTGCGGTCGGCAATGGTCTCAGCCTGGGCAATTTTGGCGGTCTCGTCGCCCAAAAACGAGAAGTTTTCCGGCAAGCAAACGAGAGCCGCGCCGCGCCGCACCGCCAAATCAATCAAGTCTTCGGCCTGCGCCAAGTTTTGCTCAAGATTCGGCAGGCTATTCATTTGCACCGCAGCAGCGAGATAAGACTTCATAGAGAATTAGAAGAGGAGTGGTTTTAACATCTTGCCACTAATTGGGAGCGCTGCCCCGATTAGCGCCTCGCCTCTGGTCTAGCCTCTAGTCGCAGTAAAGAGCGGCAGGGTGACGCTGCCAAAATTGGTGGTCAGCGCCAGATTCAGGTTTTCTAGCGCCTGCACTAGCCACTGCACAGCCTCATGCTGATGGGCTTCGTAGTGACTAAACAGAATTGAGAAGCGTTTTTCTAGCCCCGGAATCACCTTGCGGCAGAGCAGCACAACTTTCAGCAGCAGTCCGGTTGTGGTGATCGCGCCCAAGTTAGTCATCAAATCGACAAATATATAGTGGTTGGCCTGCTGAGAGGAATCCACGACTAAAAAGCTAAGCATCTGGCTGCAAGTTCTGACCAGCAGAAAATCATTGAGCGGCTGCGCGTTGCTGTCCGGCAGCAACGTCTGAAGCTGCTGGTGCAGATGCTGGTTGAAGCAGCGTTTGCCGTAGCCAGAGTCGATTGAGGCCGTCAGATACTCGTAGAGATCATCTTTGAAGCCACCAAACGAGGCGGGCGCGCCAGCCAGCAGACTGAGCGCCTGATCGCGGCAGGTGCGCCGACCATCGATTTTGCCCACGTAGTGACGCAGCGCCTGAGCCAGCGTGGCATCGTCAAGCAGCGTTGGGTTTTGAGCAGAGCGAATGCTGCTGCTGGCTAAACGGCTGTCTAAGCCACCGCTAGCAGCTGGCCGACGGCGAATTCGGTCGGTGACATACTGATTCAAGTCAAGTTCAAACTGTCGCTGGCGGGCAGTCTGGATCTGCTGGATGGTCTGCTGCTGCTCTTGGGTGCTGTCTTCGCTTAGCAGGCAGTGCTGATAGAGGTACGGATAGCGTCGAATTAGCGTGCCCAACTGCTTGGGCGGCGCTTCGGCCACGCTGAGCACCTGTGAGAGTCGTGTCAGGGTCTGATATTGGTCAGTTTGGGTAAACTGCCGATTGAGCTGGTGCAGACGGCGCACCGAGGCGGACTGGGCGGCGTTGGCGCTGAGGCGGCGCGGCGGCGTTTCAAACAGCTTAATCAGCTCTAGGATTGCTGGCCTTGTCTGAGGATTGGCCTGCCAGCGGTTGATCAAAATGTGACAGCAGCGGTTGAGCACGTAGCGGAACTCTTCGGCAGCGAGCTTGGAGGCAATCACCGCTTTGAGTGCAGCCCTCACCTCAGGCTCGGCAGGGCTAGCGCCAGTGATCAACAGCGCCTGAAACCGAGCCAGCATTTCGGTGGGGGATTCGCGTTCAATCCAGTACAGCAGATAGTCGTAGAGCTTTTGCTCGCTAGGCGTGATCGGACGATAGTAGCTGTGGAGCCTCTGGGCTTTGCTGCCCGGCTGTTGGGAATGCTGGCTGTCCAAGGGATCAAGTCCTTCGCGGTAGGTGTCGCGGTAGGTGTCGCGCTGTGGGTTCGCACCGTGAGTCGCAGTCTAGCTGACTTTCGCAGTGATTCTGGCTTTGCCAACCCATGTATCTAATCATACCTAGGGTTCGCTAGCCAAAACTGGCCAAAACTGTGAAATCGGCGAGCTGTGCTTTAAAGTTTCGATTAAGTTTTTGCACTCGGTCTGGAAGAACACAGCAGTTCCCCGGAGAAGTTATCCCGGTGCTGTCCGCTAGCTCCACCTCACAAAAAATATGAATTTCCTGCTCCGTTAAAAACGGCTCAGCTGCTGCCAGGACTGACCTACTGATGTTCCGTCTTGCCTGAGCCTACCGCATTACTTGCAGGAGAGATGGCGGTATGATGTCTGCTAGCTCTTTTCCGCAAAATTTGCTATGGCTTATCCCCTGACGCTCCGCAAGCTGATTCAGCTCTTGTCTCTGGACTTTCCTGACGGGGCGATTCCCGCAGTACAGCTCGATCAGCAGCTCTGCCAAATTAGCACTGACAGCCGCACCATTCAGCCCGGATCGCTGTTTGTGGCCTTGCGGGGCGAGCGCTACGACGGCCATGCTTTTCTCGATGTAGCACAACAGCAAGGAGCGTTAGCGGCAATTGTTAATCGGCAGGTTAATCGACAGCCTGGCTGGCCTGCTCAGCTCTGTCTGCTGCCCGTTGCAGATACGCTGCAAGCTTACCAGCAGATTGGACAATGGTGGCGCAAACAGGTACAGATCCCGGTGATCGCCGTCACAGGTTCGGTGGGCAAAACCACGACCAAAGAGCTGATTGCGGCACTGCTGGCGACTCAGGGGCAGGTCTTGAAAACTCAGGCCAACTACAACAACGAGATTGGTCTGCCCAAAACGCTGCTGGAACTGCGCCCGGAGCATGATTTTGCCGTGGTGGAAATGGGAATGCGAGCCGCTGGAGAAATCGCCCTGCTCAGCCAGATTGCCTGCCCTGATATTGCCGTGATTACCAACGTCGGTACCGCCCATATTGGCCGACTCGGATCAGAGCAGGCGATTGCAGATGCCAAATGCGAGCTGCTGCAAGCCATGCCAGCCTCCGGAACTGCAGTGCTAAATGCCGATAACCTGCGGCTGATGCAGACGGCAGCTCAGGTCTGGCCGGGACCAGTCCTCACCTATGGCCTAGAGGCGGGCAACCTGCGTGGTGAGCTGCTAGATGCCGAAACGCTTGTGGTCAGGGGGAATCAGATTAAACTGCCGTTGCCCGGTCGCCACAACGCCTCTAACTATCTAGCTGCCATTGCGGTGGCCGAGCTGCTGCAAATCGACTGGTCTGCTCTATTGGCTAATGCGCCAGCGCTGAGCGTGGAGCTGCCACAAGGACGCGCCCGCCGCATTCAGCTGCCCAACGACCTGCTGCTGCTGGATGAAACCTACAATGCAGGGCTAGAGTCAATGCTGGCAGCGCTGCAAATGCTGGCCGATACCCCTGCCACCCGCCGGATCGCGGTGCTGGGGACGATGAAAGAGCTAGGCGAACAGTCGCAGGAGCTGCACAAGCGAGTTGGAGCAATGGCACAAAAGCTGAAGCTGGACGCACTGCTGATTTTGGCAGATCCGGCTGAGGCGATAGCGATGGCTGAAGGGGCGCTGCCGCTGGTGGCCGAGCAGTTTTCCAATCAGGCTGAGTTGATCAATCGCCTGCGAACCCTCATGGCTCCAGGCGATCGAATTCTATTTAAAGCCTCGCGGGCAGTGGGGCTAGATCAGGTTGTTCAACGGTTGCAAGTAGCCCCAACGCTCTAGCGCAGGCCGTAAGTGACGCTGAGGCTGTAGACCAAGCGCACCAGTGGCGGCACTGCCGGGTCGTAGTAGGGGTAGCCTGCGGAGATATCCGTGTAGGAGCTAGGCTCGTCAGCAACGGGACAGGTGCCGGTATAGTTCGTGCCCCAGGTAATCGATTCAGATAGCGAAACCACCTCGCCCACCTGATTGCCAGAGACTTCTGCCAGCAGCGCCGCGCGGCGATTGGCATCGGACATAGCTGCCTGTCGCGCCGTATTTTCAGCCGCATTGCAGTCCCGGAGTCCATAGCCAACGGCGGCTCCTGAAGTCATGTAGCGATTTGATTTGACAATGGCTGTATTGACTGACTCAACTGCTTGCTCAATCTTGGACTGAGTGGGCTGATTGATCACGAGCCGCACCTGCATTGTCCCCGGCGAGCCGTAGTTGGGGTAGGCCGTTGCGTCGCTCACGCCCGCGCTGTTTGCGGCACTAATTGCAGCGCTGATGTCGCTGGACGTTACCTGCGGTTGGGCAGGGGTGGCATTGGGGTCGGAAGAGTCGATGCCGCTGTAGTAACTGTTGGGATAGAACGAGAGAATCAGCACTGCCTGATCGGCTGGTATTGAGGTCTGACCTGTACCCGTAACGTAGAGAGTTCGGCTTGAATCGCTGGAGGATGGCTGAGCCGCCTGAGCTACCTGTAACGAATCAACCTCAGCGGCACGGCTGACTGGCGCTGTGCTAACCATGATTGCGCCAGCAATCGCAGTAGTCGAAGTGCTAAGCGCCATCAGCGCCAGAAAAGCAGAAAAAGAACGGTGCTGTGACATGGAGGATTCAGAGGGTGAGATTAACGACTTCAAGGTATTCTGTATGACATGGCTACACGCAGGCTACAGTTGATTCCCGAAGTTAATCTAGGTTACCCGGAAAGTTATTCTGCTTCAGGTTACCCGGAAAGTTATTCTGCTTCATAAACTATCCCGGCGCGTCTCCCGACTGCTGTCCCAATCGCGGTTCCGTGCCAGCCAGCAGCCGCTGAATATTCGCCTGATGTCGCCAGATTACAAACAGCCCGCCCAGCAGAGCCGCCAGCTGGAACGCTAAGGGCTGACCAAACGCCCACATCAGCACCGCTGCGGCCACTGCTGCCGCCATTGATCCCAGCGATACCACCCGCGAGATCGCTAGCACCAGCCCAAACACCAGCAGAATGCCTAGTCCCACCTGCCAGCACATCGCCAGCAGCACGCCCAGCCCAGTTGCCGCCGACTTGCCGCCCGTAAACTGAATCCAGACAGAGCGGCTATGGCCAACAACCGCCATCAGCGCCGCTAGCGTGACTACCCAGGGCAGCCAGTCAAGATCGCCCGGAGGCAGCATAGCGCTGGGCAGGCTATAAAACCAGCGGGCGAAGATCACTGCCGCCGCGCCTTTAAGCACGTCGATTAGCAGCACCAACAGAGCCGGAGCTTTGCCTAACGTCCGCAGTACGTTGGTGGCTCCCGTCGATTTGGAGCCATGCTCTCGAATGTCGATGCCTTTGAGCAGTAGTCCAGCCCAGTAGCCAGTTGGGATTGAGCCAAATAGATAAGCCACCAAAACAACTAGACTTAAACCTGCGATCCAAATCGCCATATCATCCCCTCATGCCTTGCAGTTGCCTTACTGAGACAGCCTCAGTCTATCAGGTCTGAATCCAGGTCTAATCCGGATCTAGCTGGCCTAGCTGAGTCGCTGTTAGGATCAAAAAATATCTAAATGCTGCTATCCCGAATGCTGCTATCCCAAATGCTGCCAAGAACAATGCAAAGAAAAGCAACGGAAGTCAGCAGTTTTGAGAGAGGCGATTCAAGATATAGAGTATGGCTAACTCTACAGCTGACTCAACGCTAGCTAGTCTCGCTGCTGCCGACCGTGTCAATTGGCATGACCACGTGCAGATTGCGCTGGCAATTGCCGACCAGCCCGTTTTGAAGTCTTTGCTGACAGACTGCACGCCGCCGATCGCTCAGTCTCATCGCATCGGCAACCTGCGCTCATCTATCGGCATTCCGGTCGCGGGCATCCCAGCCGCAGGTGCCGCAGATGGCCTGATCGAGTTTGAACTACAGCACTGTGTCCTAGCCGATTCGCCTGAGGTGCTAGAGCAAGATGTTGCGGAATACAGCCGACTCAAAGGCAACCGACGCGGCTATCTAGATCTAATTCGCTGCGAGGCCGACAGCCAAACCTTGGGGCAGATGCTCTCGCTGCCCAGCGCTATTTCCCTGCTGGCCGAAGTTGGGTTTAGCGCTGAGGCAAGCCGGGATATCCTGAATTTGCCGCAGGATGGCTGGCATAAATCCTGGTGGTATCAGGCAGACGAGGCAGAGCAGTTTACTGTGCCGTTTTTGCGGCTGATTCGCTGTCGCCGCTACCCAGATGGCAGTTTGACGCTGCAATATAAAGACTTTTTTGCTCAGGAGCCGCCGCCCTGCTTTAAGAGCCGCAGCGTTAAGGTGCTGGTCGAAATTTTGCCTGCTTCACATCAGTTTGCGACCACGCTAGCCAAAATCAATCTGGCGAGGCAGCAGCTAGGGATCGAGCAGGCGCTGCTGATCTGCGACCAGATTTCAGACCTAGAGACGCGCGGCTTTATCAGTCAAGGCATCAGCATCTATGCCGCCACCGAAATTGCGCTGCCCGTCCAGGCCAACTGTCTGCATTGCGCGACCGCAGGCTGCACCATGCAAGGCAATCCCGACTCACCGGTGCTGTTCTGTCGGCGGTTCTGCCTTGATGGAGTTACGGCATAGGCTAAGTTGTTAGTTGTTCTAGCGCTCTAGCCAACAATCCTTTCAATCAGCGTTGAAACCTGGCTGGCTCGGTTCACCACCATTAGATGCCCGCCCTCTAGCACAAATTCTGGATCAATATAGCGAATTGGGAAAATTCGGTCGCTGCTGCCGTGGATTTGGTGCAGGTGGGCAGGGTGAACCTCGTTGTCCCAAATCACGACCCGATGCAGCGCCCACTTTAAAAAATGCGGATCGGTGTCGAGCAAAATGCTTTTGAGCAGGCGGCGTTCCTCCAGACACTCAATGCTAAACAGCCAGTAGGCGATTAAATATCCTGCCCAAAGTAAGCTTTTGAACGGAAGAATCCGGTGAATTGGCAGCCAGCGAAACAGCTTGAAGTAAAACGGCACCTCAGAGCGATCCTTGACGCTAGAGATTAGCACAACCTGCTTGACGGCTATCTGCTTAGCAATCTCCACTGCAACTATCCCGCCAAACGACAGACCCACTAGAACTGGCTCCGCTGCCGGAATCTGCGCCGTGAGTCGCTGAGCATAGTCTGCCAATGATTCGCCGCGCTCCGGCTTCAGCCAGCGGACATGCACGGGGCGATAGCCTTCCAGCTTTAGCATCTGAAAGACGCGCTCGTCTGCACCCAGTCCGCTGACCAAATAGATGTCCTTCAGCGATTTCTCGATCTGATCGGCCAGATCAGCCTGTGATCCAGGCAGCGGCTGCTCTTCCAAATGGTCGGCAATAGCGGCTGTAGTCTGAGCGGCTTTTTGAACCAGCGGATCTAGCTGAGAATCTGTTTGAGAACCTGATTCAGAACATGCTTGGGAATTTACGCAGGAATCTATTTGGGAATCTGGCATCGGGCTGTTGGGCAGTGAGATGAGCGGTAGGCAGCTACGGCAGAGATAGCTACGGCAGATTAATTTGTCAATTCTAGCGAGCCTTGCCGACTCCGGCTGTCGTCTGAGGCACGAACCTGAGCCGTTGACTCGCTAAACAACTGCCCCTAAACAAGCGAAAGCCGGGGCGCTATCCCGGCTGTTGAAGGCAGACTGCGGCCTACGGCGGCGGCAATTGGAGCTAGGCTTTCGGCAAGTTCTACCATTGCTTCTAGCGAGAGCGCCTGACGCGCATCAGACACTGACTGCTCAGGCTGCGGGTGGCATTCGACAATCAGGCCATCGGCTCCGCAGGCAATTGCTCCGCGCGCGAGATCGGCTACCAGCTCGCGCTTGCCAGTCGCATGACTGGGATCGACAATCACGGGCAGATGGGTAATCTGCTTTAGCGCCACCACTGCACCGAGATCCAGCACGTTGCGGGTGTAGGAGTCAAAGCTGCGAATGCCGCGCTCGCAGAGGATTACGTTGGAATTGCCAGCACTGAGGATATATTCGGCCGCCATCACAAATTCTTCGAGTGTGGCAGAGAGACCGCGCTTTAGCAAAATTGGTCGCTTGACGCTACCCAGCGCCTTTAGCAGATCGAAGTTTTGCATATTGCGGCTACCGACTTGCAGCACATCCGCATAGGTCGCAATTTCGGCAATCTGCGAAATCGCCATGACTTCCGTAATCACAGGTAGTCCAGAGCGTTCGCGCACGGCGGCCAGAATTTTTAGTCCCTCCAGCCCTAGTCCCTGGAAATCATAGGGAGAAGTCCGAGGCTTATAGACCCCGCCTCGGAGCGCCTGCACGGGAGCCAGCGCCATGCGGCTGGCCACAGCTTCCATCTGCGCCTGCGATTCGACGGTGCAAGGGCCAGCCACAATTAGCAAATCTGCGCCGCCGACAGTGACGGTTTCCGAAACTTGAACCAGACTCTTGTGGCTGGGATGAGCTTTGAGCGCGAGCTGAGCTTTTTGCATGGGTTTATCCTGTTGAGTGGTTTTAGATGAATAGTTTTAGAAAAGCAGCAGGCCATTAAAAAACCCGGTTCCTTGCGGTTCCGGGGTGGTTGCGTTGCAGCATGACCAGTTCACCCGGAGCATCTCCTGAGCCAAAAGTAAAATCCAAAAAAGTAAGAGCCAAAGCAGCGAACGGAGTTAGAGATCATGGCGGACTGAATAGAGAGAAACTGGACTGAATAGAGGGAGCTAGAAGTCTGGGCTAAAAACGCAAAAACCGCAGAGGTTAATCTGCGGTTCACCAGGCTCCATTACAAAATGGACTCACCCCTGGTGAACCTTCGTAAAAAACCAATAGAAGTATTGTTGAGTTGACTGCATATAGATAGGGCGCAACGGAATTTTTGCTGCAATGCATACGACTGTAGCAAAACTGTCGGAAATCAGTCAAGTCCTCTTTGGAAGATAGCCCAGGAGAAGAATGGGCTGAATCTCAAATTGGCTTGCCTGACGGTCTGCGTTCACGGTTGCGACTCTAGAAAGCAGAGTGCTAGAATCGATAAGCTCAATAAGTAGCATACCGAGTCGGGCGATTAGCACAGTGGTAGCGCACTTCCTTCACACGGAAGGGGTCACTGGTTCGAATCCAGTATCGCCCATCAAAAAAAGTCTTGATTCAATGTTGGAAGCTGCCTCTAGGTGGCTTTTTCAATAATGTGCTTCTTCTTTACGGGGCTAGTTCACCTGTATTAATTTAGGTCTATTTAGGTCATATTGGATAACTCAGATCTTGCAGCATTTTCAGTAGGGCTTGCCAAAAGAGAGAAAATATGAAAGAAAGGGCGTAATCAAACCAGCTAGCTCTCTAAGTCGATTCCTCAACCACTACTCTTGGTCAGCTCGCTCGGTGATTCGCACCGCTCGTCAAGCTATTTTGCGTTACTCTTGCCCAGCATCCTGTTCGCAAAGACGCCCCAATTCGGGTTTTGATTGACCTAACCACGTTAGTCAAGTGCGGCAAGTTTCTGCATTTGAGCAGTCCAACTGATGATCCAGACCAACCTGACCCCTGGGTGCGGATGCTCAATGGCAAAGGGGGGCTTCATATCGTCGTGTTGTATCTAGAGCTTGGCAACTGGCGGATGCCCTAGAGTTTTAGAGTCTGGCGAGGTAAGGGGCATTCCAGTCCTTGTCAAATAGCTGTCAAGTTGCTGGCAACTGTTCCAGATTGTCTGACTCAAGGGCGAACGGTGATTGTCCAGGCAGACGTTGTATCGCCACGGCAAGCGTGGACAGCAAGTCATTCTCGAAGGCATTGCTATGCCATTGACCGTTTCTTGGTTCTGGCTCAAACGAGCAGAAGGCAAGCGAGAATTGCGCTTTGTCGTATCGAGCTATCCTTACTCAGGCGCATCTTTGGTGCGTTTAGGACGTAGACGCTGGGCGATAGAAGGATTTTTCAAGATTATCAAGCATCGCTTTGGTCTACATTGTTTTGGTCAATCTACAAGACTGGGTGTCTACCGCTGGCTGATTCTGTCGTGGATTGCTTATTTACTCGTAGATTGGATTGACCAATGGTCATTACCGCCGCTACTGGATTGGAAAGTTGCCAGCGATTTGGCTTTGTCCGTTTTATTTCCTTCTGTTGTTTGGTTCCAGTTGCTCAAGCAGATTGGTGGAAAGATAGTGAAATCTGGAGGTTAAAACGCTGAAAACCCTTCTATATAAAGATAAAGCTTCTTATAGGACTGAAAATCCTCGTGTCACCAGTTCAAGTCTGGTTCCTGGCATATTTTGAAATTTGCAAAAGCTCTGAGGAGCAAGAGTTTTGCGCTCTTGCTCCTGTTTTATGGAGCCTCGGATTTGAGGTGAAGTAGAAGGTCTGACTATATTAGAGGCTCGACTCCTGCCAAGCCTTCATTTTGCCAGGGTTGAGCAAGCCATAGGGATCGACGTTCTGCTTAAAGGCGAGCTGCACGGGATCAACAGTTTTGCGTCCGCCATCCTCCAAAATATAGGTGTGTGGATTGGCGATAAATGCGCCCGCTGCTTCGTGATATCGAATGATTTCTTGCAGCCTTTCCGGCGTGCTATACCGCACAATTTGTAGTGCCGCTGGAACTACTCTGCCGTTTACCCGGATATATTCCAGGTGCATCATCACTTCATTGCCAAAATGGTGATACATCTGCTCCAGCAGCTTCAGCTCAGGATCGGCTGGAAACAAGGTCTGTAAATAGGTGAGGCCAGGGTCAACACTGCGAGCATGGAGGGTTGTGTGGTTCCA
>JAESFP010000054.1_pt1 | contig 94047 bp, 103 predicted proteins | sample 9266181 | NCBI WGS metagenome assembly JAESFP01 (sample SAMN14502547, study PRJNA617102) | algae metagenome | isolation source: Pegethrix bostrychoides GSE-TBD4-15B and co-occurring heterotrophs from... | place: USA: Grand Staircase-escalante National Monument, Utah | collected 2006-08-15 | reverse complement strand
CCTACGGTTTGGTTCAAGCCACCGTGGGAGTTACTTTACACGCGCTCAAGAACGCCAGAAACGCTAAAAGCTGTTCAAGTCGCACTGGTAAAACCAGTGGCTTACCTTCTGAGCTACAGACAAGTTATAAACCGCTTCAAAATTGGCTTGGATTACGTCACCAATTTCAGAGGCAATGATCGGATGACCGGCGGCAATCCCAGCGATCGCCCCTTGCTTAAACAAGTCGGGAAAAGCAACGCCAGTCATCCAGTAATTCAAAGTGACATCACCTCTGACTCAACGGGGTGAATCACAGAGTTTTTTCACAAGTCAGGAATTTAGCAGATCACTGATTATTCCTGCTGAAGAAAGTCCAGTAAGACGGGATTGACTTGATCAGCATGAGTCCAGTTAATGGCGTGCGGCCCACCAGGAATGACCACCAGTTGACTGTTTTTAATCAGCTTTGGCAGTCTTGCTGCGGTGGACTCAAGTGGCAAAATGCGATCGGCATCGCCATGAATAATCAGGGTTGGTACATCAATGCGGGGCAGATCATGGCGGAAATCGGTGAGCCAGGACGGGACACAGTCCAAAGTCCCTTTCGCAGAAGCACCTGCTGCCACATTCCAACTTGCCTGAATTGCTTCATTGCTGATGCGATCGCCCAGCAGCACATCCACATTGAAAAATTCCCTGAAAAATGCCGAGAAGTAGGCTGGGCGGTCTTCAACAATCGCTTTCATAATGCCATTGAAAACGCTTTGATCGACACCTTCAGGATTATCATCGGTCTTCAGTAGGAAGGGTGGCACTGGAGCCATCAGCACGGCTTTCTGCACCCGCTCTGAGCCATACTTGCCAAGATAGCGCGTGACTTCGCCTGTTCCCATTGAGAAGCCGACCAGCACAGCATTCTGCAAGTCAAGTTTGGTCATCAGCGCGTTCAAATCTGCTGCAAAGGTGTCGTAGTCATAGCCAAACGAGGGTTGGCTAGAAGCACCAAATCCTCGGCGATCGTAGGTAATGACTCGATACCCTGCATTCAGAAGCACTAAGACCTGCTTTTCCCAGGAATGACCGTTGAGGGGAAATCCATGAATCAGAACAAGCGGTTGACCTGTCCCCAGATCTTCGTAGTAGAGATCAATGGTTGCAGAATTTTCTTGACCAACAGTAACGTAAGGCATTGCAATCTCCTAAGTTATGAATTGGAAGCAAAGATTGAGGAGGCTAAGAACTTGCAGCAATCATGGCTGCCATTAACTCCAACGTGTTCCAGTGCCCGGTGTACCGAGTTCTATTGATAAACAGGGCTGGAGCAGTCGTTACTCCACTCTGTATTCCGCCTTCGATATCTTTATGGATGCGATCGATATGTACCTGTTTAGGCAAGTCTTTGAGAAACTGAGGAATATCAAGCCCTAAATCATTGGCGTACTCGACAAGATAACCATTCTCCAAATTTTGTTGATGGGCAAATAAAGTATCGTGCATTGACCAAAACTGTCCTTGGGCAGCGGCGGCAACGGCAGCTTGGGCTGCCCGTTGAGCATGAGGATGAATTTGTGCCTGCGGAAAGTGACGGAAGATCAAGCATAAATAATCCTCTCCAAAGGAAGCACTAAGCTCTCGTTTGATCCCTTTAATTAGCTTGTAAACGTCCACACTTCTAGGGCATTGATAGTCTCCATACATCACCAGTACTACCTTGGCACTCAGCACACCTTGCATCCAATCTTGGCTTGAAGGCGGGACAAGTAAGGAACTGTAACTACGATCGTCGTTCATCTTTCTACATCCGTAGCAGACAGGAAACCTTGCAATTCAATTGCTCGATTCACTTAACTGCATCTCTATTTGCATAAATTCAATATAGAAGATCGCCTTCGAGCCGTCGTCTATAGCGAGTTAAAAGTTTTACAGTACAAATTGATAGAGTCGCCATGCGATCGTAGAGTAGAAGGCTGGCTCTAACTTAAGTTAGAATCGGGGAAATCAATAAACACCTGAACAGGCCGCGAATGTTTACAATTCGGTAAATACAATGCATAAAAGCAGTTCGTCCAGATTAAATTCAATCTAGACGAACTGCTCAATTTATAGTTGAACTTTAGTCGCTTAGCAGTGTGACCAAATCAGCATGAGCTAACACCACATCGGGGTTGCGTTGAAACGCCGCATCATACTTCACAGCAAAGTCACTTCCAGCTTCATCAGGTGTGAGTAGAATCTGAATATCAGCAATGAGAGCAGCGATCGCCTCGGAAGTGACAGGCTCATCAGAGTGGATTGACTCATCAATTTGCACAATCAATTCTGAAAGGCGATGCAACCAGGCAAATTGATCGTGATTGATCACCAGTTGCAGCAATTCACCTTTAGAAACCTGTCCGCGCACTTGTTCGTAACGAATACGCTCTGTATCCAACAACAGTTTATGCAAATGCAATAGCTTGATGCGTATATCGGTCAGCAGTTGATGTTGGGTAATGCGGTGTTGAAGTGTGTTAAACATGAATCTGTCCCATCCTTCCATTTCGGTAATCGTCGATTGCTTGCAGTATTTCGGCTTCAGTGTTCATCACAAAAGGACCATAGCGTACTACAGGTTCATTCAGCGGTACTCCAGCAATCAGCAGTAGATCAAGGGGTTGGGTGGCATCCGCAGGATTGGCAATCGCTACTTCCTCCCCATCCGGTGCAAAAAGCACCATTTGCCCATCCTCACCCCGTTCCTGCTCAGTGCCAAACAAACCAGACCCATCGAGGACATAGGCAAAGGCGTTATACTCTTTCGGTACCGGTTGAACAAGGCTTGCTCCCGGTTGTAGCGTGAAGTGCAGGTAGATAATCGGGGTGCGGGTTTCAATCACCGCTTTCGCCCCCAATGCTTCTCCCGCAATCACGCGCACCGTCACAGACCCATCTTTGGTCTGAGCCACCGGAATCTGCGCTGATGGAATTTCCTGATAGCGAGGAGCAATCATCTTGTCCCGCTGCGGCAAGTTGACCCAGAGTTGAATGCCGTGCAGTCGCCCGCCCGTGCGGGTAAACTCAGCTTCTGGTATTTCGGAATGCACTACGCCTGCCCCAGCGGTCATCCACTGCACATCACCGGGATTGAGCAGTCCGGCATGCCCGACCGAGTCTTGTGTTCCAGCCGTCCATCCAGGACGTAGCTGACGGTTTCAAAGCCACGATGGGGATGATCCGGTGCGCCCTTTGCCTAACCGGACTTCAGATTCACGGGCCCCAATTCATCGAGGAGGAGAAAGGGGTCAAACTCGGAAAAGCTACTCTTGGGAAAGGGACGACGCACCAGAAAGCCTGCTCCTTCAAGCGTTTCTACACTATTAATGATTCCAGCAACGGTTCGGAGGGTTTGAGTTTGAGTTGTCATATAGTTGCCTCCAGGCAGACAGTTAATAAAACTTGTCCTATATATGATTAATCATATATTAGCATAGAAGTGTATCAATTCTAGGGGTAGGGCTTGTCCTCCCTATTCGTTCGGTAAACCGCCTATGTCTCTTGCCCATGTGATTCTAGGTCTGCTCCAACAACAGGAGCGGACAGGCTACGACCTCAAAACCAAGTGCTTTAACGATTGCATCTCCCATCTGTGGCAGGCCGATCAGGCACAGATTTATCGGACTTTAGACAAACTGGAGTCACAGGCGTGGATTACCTGTACCGTCGAGATTCAGCATGATCGCCCAAATCGCAAGGTTTACCAGATTACCGAAGCAGGTGAAGCAGAGTTAACCCACTGGCTTCAGACACATCATCCGTTGCCCATGTTGCGAGAGCCGTTGCTAGTGCAACTCTATTTTGCGGCTCAGTTGCCTAACGAGGCGATCGTGTATCTGCTAGAGCAGGAACTGGAAGCAAGGCAAGAAAAGCTAGCCCAGTGTGAGGCCCAGTGTGAGGCGATCGCGGCTCTATCTTTGAGTAATCCGACTGCATCGCGTGAACAAAAACTGCATCGACTAGTTTTGGACTTAGTGAAGCAACGGGAACAGACTCATTTAGATTGGTTGGAAAAGGCGATACGTGATATGCACACGCTGCGCGATCGCAACAATCCGTAGCTAATCAACTTAGCCCGCTTGTCGGGGCGTTACGGACACTCTGATCGGGAAGGCGGGGCGAGGAACTGATAGCCAACTCCTCGCCTTTTTTGTTTTGCGCGTGCGCGTTGCAATTAGCTGCTTTTACACATGTGCCATTTGCCGATCGAGCTTGGTCTCCCGTCCATCTCGCTGCACGGATTGAGCTTTGTCATAGCTCTCCATCAGAGCGCGGTAAGGTGGCATAATGTGGTCAACCATGACAGTGACAAACTCCATTGCGTCCGGACGGTTCCACGTGTTCATGAGTTCGCCGATGACTGCGTAAGTGTCGATGGGCATGGCTCCCGCCTGGACGACGCGGGCCAGAGTGAGGTCGGTCGCCATCTGGCTCCAGTTGCCGGAAGCGTCAATGATCGTGAAGACATTGTAACCAGCGGCCAGTGCACTCAGCGTCGGAAACGCCATGCACACACTGGTGAGAGTTCCAGCGATGAGGAGAGTCTTTCGCCCAGTCTTCTCGATCGCGTCTACCCAAGCCGGATTATCCCAGGCGTTAATCTGGCCTGTGCGCGGAATGTAAATCGCGTCAGGATTGTGCTGATGGATTTCGGGAATCAGGGGGCCATTGGGACCATCGGGCACCGAAGCAGTCGTGAAGGTCGGAATCTTGGCGAGTCGGGAAATCTTGGCGAGCGCCGTGACATTGGAGCGAAGGACTGGGAGTTCGATGTCACGCACAAGTTGGAAGAGTCCGCTCTGATGATCAATCAGCAGCAGCACGGCGTCGTTGGGATCGATCATTGTGTCGATGGTGTTGCTCACGGGTTTGTCTCCTTTTTCATTCAAATTCAGTCAATGTCTTTTTTTCCTAGGCATCTGAAGTGTAGCCAGTTTTAGGACTCAGCTTCTTTCAGAACAAATTCAATATAGGAGATTGCCTTGAAGCTGTCGTCTATAGCGAGTTAAATTTTTTAGAGTACAAATTGATAGAGTAACCCTGCCATCGCGGAGTAGAAGGCTGGTTATAACTTAAGTTAGAATCCCAATTCGCTCGAAAGTACACTCTACAAACTGACAATGCCGCGTTTAACGGCAACAATCACAGCCTGGGTGCGATCGCTCACATCCAACTTATTCAAAATCCGATTGACATGGGATTTAACCGTGCCTTCACCGATACTCAAAGCCGCCGCAATCTCGGCATTGCTCATTCCCTGTGCCAGTGAGCGGAGTACCGCCAGTTCTCTTTCACTCAGTTCTGGATTGCTGAGGCGCTGTACCAACTTTGCTCCCACATCGGGCGGAATATATTGCTGACCTCGATAAACGGTACGAATAGCATTTAGAAGCTCGTCAGGTTCAGTTTCTTTCAACAAGTACCCTTTTGCGCCTGCTTGCAATCCCCGATAGATATCTTCGTCACTATCATAGGTGGTCAGGACAATAATCCGAGCAGATTTAGCAGTCGCACAAATTGCACCGATGGCAGCAACTCCTTCCACTTCAGGCATTCGCAGATCCATCAGCGTGACATCTGGCTGGTGTTCCTCAAAGAGGGCGATCGCCTGTTCCCCATTTTCAGCTTGGGCAATCACCTGCATCTCTGGGTCACGGTTGATAATTGTGGCTAATCCTTGCCGAAAAATGGCGTGATCGTCTGCGATCAGAACCCGAATCGTCGTGGCTTGGCTCATCGTGCTACTCCCGATTGACGGTAACAATAATCTCTGTTCCTTGCCCTGGTTGACTCCGAATCGTGAGTTGTGCGCCAATGCGCTCGGCCCGTTCGCTCATGCCGAGTAAGCCAAAACCCTCAGAGGCTGGAATACTCCCCACTCCAAAGCCCTGCCCATTATCTTGCACACGTAAGCAAACCTGAGCGCGATCGTATTTTAGCTCGACTCGAATTTCGTCAGCATTCGCGTGTCTAATCGCATTCGTTAATGCTTCCTGCCCCATCCGCAGTAAGTTACTCTCGACTTCAATGGGTAGAGCATACACTGCACCCTTAATCTCATCATACAAAGTGATATCAGTTGTGGTAGCCCTGGTTTGAGCGACGAGACGATGGAGAGCGCTCTGTAAACTGCCCTCCTCCAAAAGCTGAGGACGGAGAGCGACGACCGATTGCCGTGCTTCAATCAGTCCAGTTCGCGCCAATTCTTTGATCAGATCCAGGTGTGCCCCAGTTGCTTCTACATCATCCGTTAGCACCTGTTTTGCCGCTCCTACCTGAGCCAGAATGCCTGTAAACGCCTGAGCAAGTGTATCGTGAATTTTGCGTGCCATGCGGTTGCGCTCCTCTAAAATTGAGGCTGCTTCTGCTTGCTTCAGCGCCGTAATATCTCGCGTTAGCCAAATCACCCGATCATGGTCGATTGGTGCAATGCGAGCCGAAAACCAGACTTCTCGTCCACTTAGCAACGCACTGTACTCGACTGTGAGGATTTGTTGGGTTCTCAGCACCTGCTGAATATAACTTAGAAATTCATCGGCTTGTTCCTTTCCGAGTTGATGCATGGTTTTACCAATCATCTCCTCAATCGGTTGCCATAGCAGAGTTAATTCCTGTACGATTATTTCAAGGAATCGCCCTTCAGCAGTCAGTACAAATAATGGATCGGGAACTGCCTTAATGAGAGTCCGTAGCTTTGACTCTGAGGCTTGTAGTGCTTCTTCTGCTTGCTTGCGATCGTCGATATCCGTATAAACTCCCAACGCTCGGATGGGTTCACCGGATTCATTCCAGGTGACAATTTTGCCGACAGAAAGAATCCATTTCCACTGACCATCTTGGGTACGCTGGCGATACTCTGCTTGATAGTTGGGGGCTTCTCCAGTAATAAAACCATTGTAAGTTGCAACCATTGATTCTCTGTCATCAGGATGCAAACTCTCAATCCACCTAGATTTGGTCTCATGAAATGTTGCCGGATCGTAGCCCAGCATCAAAGCGTATTCTGGGTTAACCACGATTTCTTCAGTTTTGATGTTGATATCATAGAGTCCCTTATTTGAAGCAGTTAATGCTAAGCGTAGTCGTTCTTCACTCGTTTGTAGAGCGACTTCTGCCTGTTTGCGATCGCTAATATCTGTAGTTACACCTTCCATATATCCATCGGTTGCATTCAGATGAAAAGAGTAAAGCCCCCAAAACGCTGTGCCGTCTCGTTTTCGCATCTGAATTTCAACGTTTTGCAGGTCGCCATGACGCTTCAGCAATTCAACGACTTGTTGGCGATCGCCCAGATTTACATAAAAGTCTGTGGAATATAAGATCCCAATCATCTCATCGGGTGAATTAAAGCCAAATAGATTGGCAAGGCGTTGATTAGCATCGAGAAGTAATCCATCTGAGAGGCGAGTTCGGAAGATGCCGACCTGCGAGTTTTCAAAGATAGTTCGGAACTTGGCTTCACTGCGTTGTAATGCCTCTTCTGCTTGTCTACGCTGGGTAGTGTCATTGCCAACCGATAAGATTTCAACTAATTCTCCCTGTTCATTGAAGATGGCTTGATTTGACCACTCGATCCAAACTCTCCGACCGTCTCGACACAGGTTTTCACCCTCGCCTTGCGGGTACGATTGAGGATCGCGAAGTAAAGCATGGACAAAGGGTCTCATATCGCGTCCAGAGAGTTCGGCTTCTGGAATGATGGTTTCAACTACGGTTCGCCCTAAAATCTCGCGTTCTTCATAGCCCAGGAGTTTTACTCCATAATCGTTGATGTAGCGAATCCGTCCTTGTGGATCATAGCGAATGATGATGGAATTCGCGGTTTGTAGCAGGTTGCGATAATTCGCTTCGCTTTGTCGTAATGCAGCTTCGGTTTGTTGACGTTCAGCGATCTCCTGCTGTAAAGCTTGAGTGCGCTCTTCTACTTCCCGTTCCAGCGTTTTAGTATAGTAGACTTGTTGCGGAATAGCCTAACGACGCTATTCGTGGAGTTGAAATCTGAAGTTTTTGGCTTTTAAGACCCTGCTAATAGTGTAGATTCTTTATTCCGCAACAGGTCTAGTCTTTTAAATGTTCATACGACCGAGCATTTTCCAGCGAAATCGCTGCCTGAGTCATCAACAGTTTGAGGACTTGTAAGCGATCGCTGGTAAATACTCCAGTACTGAGATTGTTCTCCAAATAAAGAATGCCAATCAGCTGATTTTGCTTGAGAATGGGCATACAAAGGAGCGATCGCGTTTGGTGGTGTTGAATGTAAGGATCAGTTGAAAAAGACGATTCGCTGACGGCATCATCAAGCGCTAAAGTTTCTTGAGTATATTCTACCGAGTGAATGATGGAGAAAGGAATCGTTGCACAGTCAGCAACAGCAAGCTTTTTTAGGTCACACTGTCTACTCCCACTGCATTGAGCTACCACAGTGAGTTGATTATCTTCTAGGAGAACCAGAGCGCCTGTTTCAGCTCCTGCGTTTTCTATCATCACCTGCATCAATGTGGCAATCAATTGATCGAAACAGATCATTGAACGCTCCCCCGACGAAGGACTGTCAGCCGTCTCCCAAAGTATATCGCTTGCCAAACTCCAGAGAATTAAGCTTCTGGATGGATTTTTAAGGTTTCCCAATGACTACATTTCTGTGGCAGTAGGAGGTAAAGCTCCAAAGACACTGGGCGCAACCACAACTAATCCCCACGCTGGCGCATCTTCGATCGTGGCAAAGGCGTGAGGTATCCCCGAATGAGTGAATTACTTAAGTGAATTACTTAAGAGCTGCTGTTGCTTCAACCTCAACTAATGTTTCTGGGGAGGCAAGCGAGGCAACACCGATGCCGGTAAGCGCGGGGCGTGAGTCTGCCAGAAATCCTGTGAGAATTGGTGCAATATCCTCAAGGAATTCTCCAAGTTCACCGCGAATGTAGATGCGAAGGTTCAGCAAATTCTCGACTGAGCTTCCCGCTGCATCTAGGACGATTGTCAGGTTATTGAGCACGCTCTTGAGTTGCCCTTCAACAGTATGGGACGAAACTTGGAAGTTCATGTCCCAGTCAACCTGACCAGAAATATAAACGATACCTAATGCGGTATCGACAACAGCGTGAGACAATCCGTGCGGTTTACCATCATAGAGTTGTGGCGGATTAACAAGTTGCTTTCTCATGGTGTCTAAGTTCTTTTCTACATATATATCTGGAGTTTAGTCAGCTCTAATGCTCGGTTTCTTTCAGATTCTTAGGGCAGTTTGTCAGATTCTTATGGTGTGACTGTTTCCTCTTTGTGCTCACGGTCAATTTTGGCCTGTCTGGGCAAGCAGCCAGTGGAGCCAGTCGCCCGGAACTCCTGCAAGTTGTTCAGACGGCATTACAAGCCTGTTCAATATCAAGCCTGTCTAAACAATTAGGTAATTAGGTAATTGCCGTGAATGGAGTCGCTCAGGCAACTGATCTGCCTGCCATGCTAGGGGCTGAGATCGTAGCGCAGACAGATCCTCAGCCACCGCTGATTTTTGCCTTGTAGCCCAGCCCTACCAGAACCTCCAGAATCTTTTGCTTGTGGTCGCCCTGAATTTCTAGCGTCTGGTCTTTGAGGGTGCCGCCCGTACCGCACTGGGCTTTGAGCTGCTTCAGCAGGACGTTAAGGCGCTCAGGGGAGGCTTGAAAGCCCGTGATTACTGTGACCGTCTTGCCCTTGCGTCCGGCGCGACTGACCTGAACCCGCAGGTTCTGCTGGTTGGGCGGCAGGTCAGGGACGGCTCGCTCTAGCGCATCGGCGTTAGCGCCAAACTCGGAGTAGACGACGCGAGGTCGATCTGGCCGATCTGACGGGTTAGGGGTGGGATTCTTGCCGCTTGATTTGCTGCTGCCTGCCATAGGGATTTTTTTCAGCCCAGAATGGTTTTAGAATGTGGGGACTATTCTCCTATCCTAATTCAGCCTGTGACTCCTATCTCTGCCACGCCGCCTAACCCCACCGCCAGCTTTACTGCCACCTCCACCAGCCGCCCCGATGCGTTGGGTCGATTCGGTCAGTTCGGCGGTAAATATGTGCCCGAAACGCTGATGCCTGCTTTGAGCGAACTGGAAGCCGCTTTTTATCAGTACCGCGATGAAGCCGACTTCCAGCAAGAGCTAAACGGCCTGCTGCGCGACTACGTGGGACGCGCCACGCCGCTCTATTTTGCCGAACGCTTGACCCAGCACTACGCTAATCCCGACGGCACAGGCGCGCAAATCTACCTGAAGCGCGAAGACCTCAACCATACGGGCGCTCATAAAATCAACAACGCGCTGGCGCAGGTTTTGCTGGCCAAACGCATGGGCAAGCAGCGGATCATTGCCGAGACTGGAGCCGGACAGCATGGCGTGGCCACCGCCACCGTCTGCGCTCGCTTCGGCTTGCAGTGCATCATCTACATGGGCGTGCATGACATGGAGCGGCAGGCGCTAAACGTGTTTCGGATGCGGCTGATGGGGGCAGAGGTCCGTCCGGTCGAATCGGGTACAGGTACACTCAAAGATGCGACTTCTGAGGCGATCCGCGACTGGGTGACAAACGTGGAAACGACGCACTACATTTTGGGTTCGGTGGCGGGGCCGCATCCCTACCCGATGATTGTGCGCGACTTCCAGGCGATCATTGGCCGCGAAACCAGAGCGCAATGCCTCGAAAAGTGGGATGGCCTGCCAGATATTTTGCTGGCCTGTGTCGGCGGCGGCTCGAATGCGATGGGGCTGTTCCATGAGTTTGTCAACGAAGCCAGCGTCCGGCTGATTGGCGTGGAGGCGGCAGGCGAAGGCGTAGGCTCCGCAAAACATGCCGCCACCCTGACGCGGGGCAGAATTGGCGTGCTGCACGGTGCGATGAGCTACCTGCTGCAAGACGAAGACGGCCAGGTGATTGAGCCTTATTCGATTAGTGCGGGGCTGGACTATCCCGGTGTTGGCCCGGAGCACAGCTACCTCAAAGATGCGGGTCGGGCGGAATACTACAGCGTTACCGACCAACAGGCGCTAGCGGGGTTGCAGCAGCTCTCGCGGCTTGAAGGGATTATTCCAGCGCTCGAAACAGCTCATGCCATTGCCTACCTAGATACCCTCTGCCCGCAGCTTTCCGGCAGCCCCAAGATTGTGATTAACTGCTCTGGGCGGGGCGACAAGGATGTGCAGAGCGTGATCAAGTACCTGAAGATGGAGTAGCCAATCCGCTCTGCCGCATTTCTGCCGCATTTCTGCCGCATTTCTGCCGCATTAGCATCTGCGCCCTAGGAGATCCGCCATGACAGCAGTTCATGAAGGGGCACGAGCTGGGTCTAGATTTGCGCAAAGAAGTGGATCTGGGAACCGCTACCGGATCGGCAAGGCGCGGTTTCTCGCTGGGGCGCGAGGGCACGTTTGAATGTCTGGAGCTACCTGACGGTCAAGACTCGCTGCTGGGCGCGATCCCGCTAGAGGCATTGGGGATCGAGAACTCGATCTGCAAAACCAGCAGCTCGTCCTGCTGCTGACTAGACCGACGCAGATTGACCTGACGATTTTATAAAGAATTCAACTTTTTTCAAGACACCTGCTCTAATAGAAAGACGAGCCACGTTCACCCCCTCAAACCCCTCGTCCTTTTATGAATTATTCAATTCACCATGCTAAATCCCAATCTGGATGAAATCCAGCTCAGTAAAGACGACTACGAACGCTATTCGCGCCACCTAATTTTGCCAGAGGTGGGCGTTGAAGGTCAGAAGCGACTCAAGGCAGCCAGCGTGCTCTGCGTCGGCACGGGCGGTCTGGGTTCGCCACTGCTGCTCTATCTGGCGGCGGCTGGCATTGGCCGCATCGGCATCCTCGACTTTGATATTGTCGATACCTCCAACCTCCAGCGGCAGGTAATCCACGGCACATCTTGGGTCGGCAAGCCGAAAATTGAGTCGGCCAGAGATCGGATTCTGGAGATTAACCCCTACTGCCAGATCGATCTGCACCCCGTCCGGCTGAGCGCTGAGAACGCCTTGGAGATCCTCGCGCCCTATGACATTGTCGTGGACGGCACCGATAACTTCCCGACCCGCTATCTGGTCAACGATGCCTGTGTGCTGCTGAACAAGCCCAACGTCTACGGCTCGATTTTCCGGTTTGAAGGGCAGGCGACGGTGTTCAACTACGAAGGTGGTCCCAACTACCGCGACCTCTATCCTGAACCGCCGCCGCCCGGACTGGTACCCTCCTGTGCGGAGGGCGGCGTGCTGGGCATTCTCCCCGGCATTATCGGCCTGATCCAGGCTACCGAGACGGTGAAGATTGTGCTGGGTGAGGGCAAGACGCTCAGCGGCAGGCTGCTGCTGTACAATGCTCTAGAGATGAGTTTTCGGGAGTTAAAGCTGCGGCCTAATCCGGTGCGCCCGGTGATCGAACAGCTGATCGACTACGAAGAATTCTGTGGTATCCCCCAAGCTCAAGCAGCCGAAGCACAACAGCAATCTGCCATGCAAGAAATTACCGTTACCGAACTCAAGCAAATCCTCGACAGCGGCGCAGATGACTACCTGCTGCTCGATGTCCGCAACCCTAACGAGGCCGAAATTGCCACGATTCCGGGAGCGGTGATGGTGCCCTTGCCCGATATCGAAAACGGCGACGGGATAGAGCGAGTCAAAGCGCTGCTGAACGGCCACAAGCTGATTGTGCACTGCAAGCTGGGCGGACGCTCGGCTAAAGCAGTCGGCATCCTGAAAGAGCGAGCTGGCATTGACGGCATCAACGTCAAGGGCGGTATCACGGCTTGGAGTCAAGAAGTTGACCCTTCAGTGCCGCAGTATTGAGCCTTGAGCGAGTTTTAGTTTATAGCAGGCGGGCGTGATTGCCCGCTTTTTTGCGCCGGAAGTTAAGCGTGAATCAAGACTGTGGCAGGTCGGGTGCCGCCAACTCAGTGCCCTCTGCGGCAATTTCCATCTCCTCGTCTGCCTCGAATTCCTCATCTTCGTCCTCATCGCCGATTGCAGCCACCCACTGCTGCACCAAATCAGATGCCCGGAACGTGAAGTTACCGCGCCAATGCTCAAACGCCTCGACCTGCCGCATTTGCAGCACCATTGGCAGGCTGAGCCGATCGAGCTTGTCGGCATGAATCAGGATCTCTTCGATTTCGGGATGGGTGCGGTTGAACTGCTCGTCAAAGAAGTCATGGGTCGCAGCTTCTTTGGCTTCCGGGTCGTCTGCATACTGAGCCGCAATTTCGGCGAGCTGATGCTCGGTTTCTAGCGCCAGACAGGGCACATCGTCGCGGTCAAAAAACGGATCGAGCGAGGGGTGGATGGCGCGGTTGGGCATCTCATCTACCGCAAAAATCCGATTCACGACGCGCATCCGGGTTGGGGTGGCGGCATAGCGGTTGATCCGCTTCTCAAAAAAGTCGAGCGCTTGCAGGGCACGCTGCTGCGAACGTAGATCTAGCAGCATTTCTGACTCGCTGCGAAAGGTGAAGTAGCCCAAAATTAGCGGCTTGTCAGCAGGGCTAAGGCTGCTGTAAGGTCGGTTAAACCGCAGCTTCTTAGCCTCCGCCTCAAACAGCCAGTTCCAGCGCTCGCCTTCTCGCTCCATGCATTTCAGCTTCTTGAGCGCGGCTATCACTGTTTTGGGCTTGAAAACCTCGTAGTAGATCCGCACGGGCTGATAGAATTCGCCTGTTTTTACCGAAACGGGTTGTTTTTCAGCCATAGGGCAACTCCAAGCGAGGGTAGATTGGGTGTTCAAGGTTGGCCACAGATACGGTCAGACAGATACGGCCAAGTTTGAGCATCTATCCTATCGCTGAAGCTGGCAAACCGGAAAGCGCTAAACTCGGATCAGCCTAGACGCTAGACCGCTCGTTTGCTGAACCAGATTTGCTAATTGAGCTAGCTAATTGAGCTGATTGATCGCTATGACGTTTACCGTTGCCACCTTTTACAAATTCGTGCCGCTGCCCGACTCTGCCGAAGTTCAGCCGCGACTGCTGGAATTTTGCCAAACACAGAGCCTGCGCGGCACAGTCTTGCTAGCTGTAGAAGGAATTAACGGCACAGTCGCTGGAACCGATCTGGCTGTGGAGTCGCTGCTGAGCTATCTGCGATCTGATTCCAGGCTGGCCGACCTGAGTGCCAAATTCTCGACCGCTGAGCAGATGCCGTTTGAGCGGCTGAAGGTGCGGCTGAAGCGCGAAATTGTGACGCTGGGCATTCCAATTGACCCGAATCAAGTCGGGCAGTACGTGGAGCCTACCGCCTGGAACGCGCTGATTGCCGACCCGGATCTGCTGCTAATCGACACACGCAACCAGTATGAAGTGGCTATTGGCAGCTTTGAGGGAGCCGAAAACCCCGGCACAGATGCCTTCCGCGAGTTTCCTGACTATGTGCAGCAGCGGCTTAATCCGGCTCAGCATAAAAAAATCGCCATGTTTTGCACCGGCGGCATTCGTTGCGAGAAGGCTTCGGCTTATTTGCTGTCACAGGGCTTTGAGCAGGTTTATCACCTCAAAGGCGGCATTTTGAGCTATCTGGAGCAAGTGCCTGCCGCCGAAAGCCGCTGGCGGGGCGAATGCTTTTTGTTTGATCAGCGAGTTGCCGTCCAGCAGGGGCTAGAACCAGGAACGCATGAACTCTGCTTGGGCTGCGGACATCCGCTTTCAGAAGCTAATCAGCAAGCGCCAGAGTACGAGGCAGGAGTTTCCTGTCCGCACTGCTTTGATCGGCTCAGCAAAGCTAAACGTCAGCGGCAGATCGCTAAGATGCAGGGCAAAATACAGGGCAAGATGCAGGGCAAGATGCAGGCCGATTTAAGACTCTAAAATGAGGGAAATGCTCAAACCGGGAGGTCAGGGATGCCAGTCGAAATGAACAAAAAGCCAGATGGCAAACCGCCTCAACGTAACTTTGGTAGCGGTCTGTTTTCGCTGCTGATATTGACATTGATATCTTGAGTTGATATCTTCCAACTAGCTCTTCAATAATCCCCTGAATGTTTAGGTATAAAAATTATTTGGGTAAGCCGGAGGTCGATACAGAAACGCGGTTGATTCAAGGACGATTGCTCAACATTGCGGATCTCGTTGAGTTTTCGGGTAGGACGGTCGAGCAGGCGGAGGCTGACTTTCAGCGGGCGGTTGATCGCTACCTCCAGCATTGTGACGAGCAGGGCAAAGAGCCTGAAAAGCCGTTTTCGGGGAAGCTGCCTTTTCGCACCTCGCCAGAAATTCATCGCGACATTTACATTGCGGCGAACCGATCTGATCTCAGCATTAACGCTTGGATGGAGGCTGTTTTGAGTCAGGCTGCTGTAAACCGGATGAACGTGAGCCAGCTGAATGCAAACCAGATCGGCTTGACTCCGCCAGCCAGCCAGTCCAGCCAGACTGTCGCCCCCGACATCTTAGATCTAAGCGAGCCATCGCTGGCCGAATATCGCTATCTGCTCACCAAGCTGCAAGCTAAAATTAACTTGCTGCAAGAGACACTGATGCCTTATCTCAAGCAGCAACCCGGTATTTTCGCCGACCTGCTGAATCAAATTAAGCCAATTCTCAAAGACAAAGACTTGGCTGTCCTGATTGATCAAGTCGAGCAGATTAGCCGCCGCCTAGATTCAATTCGGGATCAGGCTGCACCTTTGCTACCCTTGATTGAGCCAACGCCCGCTAGCTTTGATCCGCTCACCGGCAACCCGCTGCCCGCAGCCATCCCTGAAGTTCTCGACAACAGTTCGGTTATCTCCTGAATTCCCCTGAACATCGGCACTCATGCTCCGGAATTTACTGGTCGTACACGACCTGCTCGAAGCTGCAAATCAGCCGGAGTCCCTGCATTGGATCTATGCAGAGTTTCTGTTCGCTGAACTCAAGCGCTATCCGCAGCTAACGGCCTACGTGATGCCGGAGACGCTAGATTATCTGCTGGGTCGTGCCAATCATCTTACCGGCGATCTGGCCAGCAATCTGACTAGCAGTGCCAAAACTAACTGGCTCACTCAGCTCGCCCAAGTGCTGCAACTGCCGCCTAACTATCGCTACCGCCAGTCGAGCTTTGTCTGGGGCGAATTAGAGGCGCTGGAGCTGCAGTATGCCAACGCCAGAGAGCTGATAGTGGTTTGTTTCAATCCCAGCCGCTACCAGCAGGCTAATCACCCTGAAAATACCAGCAGCATTCTGACCGTTAGCCAGTTTCTAAACCAGTGGGCGACGGCTGTGCAGCTTCAGCAGATTTTGCAGGCGGCTGAGTCTGATCAGCCCCAGCCAGAGCTAAAGTCAGAGTTAAAGTTAGAGCCAGCGCCAACCAATGAGCCAGCATCTCTCAGTGAACCTAGTTCTGAATCGCTGAATTTAGAGCCAGGTTCAGCCGAGCCGAGTCCTGCTGTTCCTGCGCGGGTTAGCTTCCTATCGCCTGCTTTTTCGTCTTCGCTGCGTCCCCCCGGCGCTGAGTCAGTCTATTTGCTGGCGCTCTGGCTCTCACAGCTTTTGCTAATCGACTTGTTGGTGACTCGCTTGGGGCAAATGGAGCAAGCTCCGGCTCAGCAGATCACTGCTCCTATCATGCCGCTATTTGATTTATCGCTTGATCTCTCAATTGATCATCTCTCCCTTGATCTCTCACAGTCGCTGCTGTTTGACCAAGACGGCCAGTTGATACCCGACTCGTCTTTCCCAGCTAGTCAACCAGTTAGTCAACCAGCTAGTCAACCAGCTAGTCAACCAGCTAGTCAACCAGCCAGCCAGCTAGTCGATCCAATCCAAGCATGGGTCAGGCTTCAGCGCTTTAGCTTATCGGCCAGAAATCTAGAGCGGCACAACCCAGCCCTACGAATCAGCCTCAATCGGGGCGCAGATAATTTAGCTAGCATAAGGCTGAACCAACCGCTTCAGGCTGTCCCGCTGTGGATAATTTTGCCGTTCCAAGCTGCAAACCTAGCTGATACCTTCGCTTCGCTGCCCAGTTTCTCACCTGTTTTACTGCCGCTTCCAGCAGCGTGGCGCTCTCCACCTAAAACTCTGCCGATCGATCTGCCGCCTGCCAACCTGCTGCTGTTTGATCAACCGCCGAGTGAAACGCCAAATGAACTGCCAAATGAGCCGCCCGCCGCAGATCCCGTCAAGTTGGCTGTTCCAGTTGATCCAGTGCCGTCTGATTCTGAATTGCCCGTCACCGATGTCCTACCTGACACAACACCCGATGCTCAGCCAGACCCTACCAGCTCAGAACTGCTGCCTGTCGAACCTGAGTCACTAGCGTTAGTTCTGCCTGCGGGGCACAGCACCTTAGCTTTGCCAATCGGGCACTACGTCATCAGCAACTTTGATGGCGTGGGGCGGGGTGTGGTACCAAGTCTGGCAATTGACCAAATCGACATGCTGCAACTGCTAGACAGCCACCTGACCGCAAACTCAATGCTGCTAGAGCAGCAGGGTGGCGATTTAGTCATTAGGTTTGAATCTGAAGTAGCGCTAACCATCACACTCCAGAATTTCAGCCTGGAAAACTTAGATAATCTATCGGTTGCCACCTCAGCGGCGGTCACAGTTGGCAACCTGCTGTTTGCGAGTGAAACGGCCATTCAAGACCAGTTTGATGTAATCAACTCAGATCAGACGCTAGAGCAGGTCTTGCGCCCCAACATCGTCACGTTCTTGAATGGGCTGGATAACATCACGCAGGGACTTGAAAACTCAGACGACATCATTGATGGACAAGCGGGCAATGATAGGCTGGCCGGTCTCAGTGGCAATGATAAGCTACGCGGCGGTCAGGGTAACGATGCGCTCTGGGGCGGCACTGGAGACGATATTCTCAGCGGTGGCGCTGGCCTGAACCAGCTCAATGGCGGCAGCGGCAGCGATCAGTTTGTGCTGAGCCAGTTGGGCACTGCTATCATCCAAGATTTCGTCGTCGCAGAAGACTGGCTGAGCTGGGAGAATCAAAATGCGCTAGGGCAAATCTCAGCGCAACTCTCAGGCCAAAATACAGTGCTGCTCTACGCAGGCCAGACAGTCGCGACACTGCTGAACGTGCAGGTGACTGATATAACCTTGTTGTTCACTCGGACGTAATTTAGATCTAGAGATGTAGTAGAGATGCAGTAAGCATCTTATTTGGAAACCGAGTCAGCAGTATCGTCCACCGCATCATCTACGGCATCAGCGCTATCATCCACGGTTTCGCCTGTATCATCTGCTGCGCTATCAACTGCATCAGCAGTATCATCTGCTGCGTTATCAATAGCTTCGCCCGTATCCTTGGCAGCATCATCCACAGCATTAGCGGCATCGTCAATGGCTTCACCCGTATCGTCAACAGCACTGTCAACAGCAGGTTCGACATCATTAGCAGTTTGATCAATGGCTTCACCCGTGTCATTAACGGTTCGATCAAACCAATTGCCAATTCTGTCAAATACGGATTCGGCTGAAGCTTGCGGTGCTCCGGCTAGAACGCCAATGAGCAGCATACTGGTTGCAATTGCTGATTTTAAAAGTTTCACAGTCATTACCTCTGACAAAACAGTACGACTTCGACAGCAAAATGTTCCTAAATGCCAAGACTGACTAAACTAGGATTGAGTTCCAACTCAGCTGCGATGGTCGAGAGATGGAGCGCACTCGCTAAACCTCACGCTTGGACTATAGCTAAAATGGTTGCTTGCCGTTATCGCGCTCTAGGCATATTACTTGGGATATCGCTGCCTGTCTGGTGCAGTGGTGTAGCACATCCGGCCTCGGCGACAGTCTCCACCTGTCAGAGTACAACACCTAACTTTCTCGTGATGGCGGGTGGCGGTGCGCCTAGCTACAACGAAATCGCGCTCGAGAAAAATGTGCTGTACTTTCAGCGCACCCTCAAGACGCTGGGCTTTGACCCTGCTGCTGCCAGCACCTACTTCGCCAATGGCACCGACGGGCAGGCTACGGTTCGCTACCTGAATGGCACGAAAGAGCAGTTTAAGCCACCCGAAATTCCGCATTTGGCTGGCGCATCGACGCGGGATAATTTTTACAGCTGGATGCAGCAGGCGAGCGGCTCCGTATTTTTCTACTTCACAGGCCATGGCTACCGCAACCCAGCCGACTCCAACAACAACGCCATGATCCTGTGGGGCGAAGATCCGCTCTCGGTGCAGGAGTTTACCACCGCGCTCGATCAGCTGCCCGCCACCACGCCTGTCGTCACAATGATGTCGCAGTGCTATTCCGGCTCGTTTGCCAACTTAATCTACGAGGGCGGCGATCCCAAAAATCCGGTGACGCTACGAACCCGCTGCGGCTTTTTTGCCACCGTCAAGACGCGCACCTCGGTCGGCTGCACTGCCGAAGTCAATGAGGCCGACTACCGCGACTACAGCTCTAGCTTTTTTGCAGGGCTGAGTGGCCGCGACCGTACAGGTAAAGCGGTCGCTTCAGCCGACTATGACCAGGACGGGCGAGTCTCTTATGCTGAGGCTCACGCCTTTGCTAAAGTTGACGAGCAGTCCACAGACCTGCCCGTTTCGACGCTGGAAGTCTGGCTGCAAGAGCAGGCGGGCGAGACTCAGCAGCAGCTGCTCAATCAGCCGATGGAGGCACTGCTCTCCACCGCGCGACCTGAGCAAAAATACGTGGTGGAAACTCTGACGCAGCAGCTTGACCTGGATGCTGGCCAGTCATTTCGCGATAACATGACCGCTCTGAGCGCACCGCCCTCTCAAAACGATCAGGCTTATCTGGTGCGTTTGGGGATGGAATTGGTCAATATTGGCATGGAGCAGCAGCTTCGCGCTCAGGGAGACAGCGACAAAATTGCCGTGATTGAGCGGCTGGTCAACTGTGAGTCTGGCGCTTGGAAGTGACATCATGAGGCTATTGCGCCTGCCGCTTCGAGAAAAATCGGAAGGTCAGGAAAGCGAGTGTAATCATCGTGAACGAAAATAGCGTCGTCAACGTGCCCAACGCATAGAGAGCGGGTGAGGTGACGTTGGTGGTCATGCCAAACACCTCCAGCGGCAGCGTGTTTTTCTGACCAGAAACCAACGAGGTGCGCGTAAACTCATCGTATGAGAGCGTGAACGCCAGCAGGCTGATGCCAATGAGGCTCGGCGCTATCAGCGGAAAGACAATTTCCCAAAACGTCTTCGGATCGCTAGCGCCCAGATCGCGTGCCGCCTCTTCGTAGGATGGATTGAAGCGATTGAAGACACCCAGCACAATCAAAAAGGCAAACGGCACTGTCCAGGTCAAATGCGCCCCCAGCCCCGACGAGAACCACTGAGTTTCGAGACCCAACACCTGAAAGGTAATGCCAATCCCCAACGACACCAGCACGCTCGGCACAATTAGGCTAGAAATCGTCAGATAAAACAGCAGCGTCGCCCCCCGAAATCGCGACCGAAACGCCAGTCCCGCCATAACGCTCACAATCACCGAGAGCAGCACGACAGCTAAGCCCAGCGCCATTGAGCGGACAAATGATTCGGTGAAGCTGCCCACCCGCTGCTCTTGAAACACCTGCCCCAACCAGTAAAAGCTGAAGCCGCGCATTGGAAAGGTGAGGCCGCCCTCTTCGCCTTGCAGCGACAGCAGAAAAATTGCGAACATCGGGCCGTAGAGAAACAGCACAAATAGCCCGAAGAATGCAGCCAATAGATAAAAAGAGAGCGGGCGTTTAGTCATAGCGTTTAGTCACAGCATTTAGTCACAGCTCTTTGCGAATATCCACCACGCGGAGAATGCCAATCACCAGAATTAGCGTCACGATCAGCAAAATCACTGCGTTGGCCGCCGCCAGCGGATACTGCAAGCTGCCAATCTGAGTCTGAATTAGCTTGCCTACCGAGGCCGACTGCCCGCCGCCCATCAGCCGCACCGTCACATATTCGCCCATGACTAGCGTCACCACAAAAATGGAGCCGATGGCGATGCCGGGAGCTGAGAGCGGCAAGATCACCTCGCGCAAAATCTGCCAGCCCGACGCGCCCATATCTTCAGCTGCCGTGATCAGGTTTCGCTCAATCCGCATCATGCTGTTGAAAATAGGGGCAATCATAAAAAAGCTGTAGAGATGCACCATGCCCAGCACGACGGCAAAATCGGAGTAGAGCAGCCAGGTCACGGGTTCCTGCACCAGATTCAGATGCATCAGCAGGCTGTTGATGAGCCCTTCTTTGCCCAGAACCGGAATCCAGGAAATCATTCGGATAATGTTGGATGTCCAGAAGGGAACAGTGCAGACCAAAAATAAGATAATTTGCAGCGACTGATTCTGGATATGAAAGGCTAGGAAGTACGCAACCGGAAAGGCAATTGCTAAGCAAAAGAACCAGACCAGCAGCACGTACTTAAACGTATTCAAATAGGTAGAGACATAGACATTTGAGGTGAAAATATCGGTGTAGTTGCCCAGCGTAAACTCGCGCACCATCGCGTAGCCGTTAAACTGCCAGAAGCTGACCAGCCCAATCATCAGAATCGGCAGGATCAAAAACAGCAGAAACACCAGCGTCTGCGGCAGCGCCAGCGCATAGGGCTGATAAGTTTTCCAGGTTTTGGTCATGGTTGATTAGAAACGCCCCCATGTCGTGGGGGCGACTAGACTGCGACTGGACTATAACTGGACTACGACGCGATAAACTCGTTCCACTTCTTGACCAAATATACCTGCTCTTCCATCGTGGAGTTCCAGACAACGACGTTGCCCATCCGCTCTTTGAACGAGCCGCCGTCGCGCACTGCGCCTTTCTTCTCCAGGGTTTTGCCAAAGGGGTCAACCATATCTTCGGCGGCGGGCTTGCCTTCGTACCAGAAGTCCCACTCAGCGGGCGACATAAACTTCTGGGCGTTTTCGGGCACGGCGCTATAGTAGCCCTGACGACCCAGAAACGCGCCCATCCAGCCGTCCAACATCCAGTTGAGGTATTCGTAGGCGGCATCGAGCTGAATGCCGGAGAGATTCTTGGACAAGCCCACGCCGCCGCCCCAGGCGCGGTAGCCTTCTTTCAGCGGCGCGTAGATGCATTCAACCCCTTTGGAGCGAACGGCAGTAACCGCAGGCGACCACATAGATTGCAACACCACTTCGCCTGACGACATCAGGTTGACTGACTCATCAAACGTCTTCCAGAAAGCGCGGAACTGACCGTTTTTCTTTTGCTCCTTGAGAATATCGGTAACTTGATCAATCTCGGCTTTGGTCATGTTGCCTTTGTCGCCAAACTTGACGAGCCCAGCCGATTCGGTCACCATCGCCGCATCCATGATGCCAATTGACGGAATATCTAGAATCGAAGTCTTGCCCTTAAATTCGGGATCAAACAGCTGCGCCCAGCTCGTAATCTTGGTGCCGCCAACCAGGTCAGGACGGTAGCCCAGCGTGTCGGCGTTGTACTGGAACGGAATCAGAGTCGCCCAGCCCGTTGCTTCACTGGCAAATTCTTTAGAGTCTTGATCTTTGACGTACATCACCTTATAGGGGTAAGTACCCTGAGCGTTCTCAACCTTCGCTCCGTCAAACTTATTCTCGGTGAAGATTGGCACGATGTTGGCAAATTCTTTGATCTTGCTGATATCGATCGGCTGCAAGTTGCCGGAGGGCACCACCAGCGGCAGGCTAAAATACTCGCCGTCAAACAGGTCGTACTGACCGGGCTGAGTGATAGCAATCTGGTTGTTTTCTTCAGTGCTGAGGGCGCGGGTTTCAATTTTGAAGCCGAGATCTTCTTCCGCCTTCTTGCGAATTTCGTTGATCTGCGAAACGCCCGTGCCAATCAGCCGCAGCGTCACGTCTTTGGTCTGATTGGTGTTGACTTCTGGGCTGGTAGCTGGGTTGGCAGGCGTGCCGCTAGGGGCTTCGGCTTTGGGGCTGGCACAGCGAGTGGCGGCAACTGCTGCACCTGCGGCCAGTCCGGTACGAATGAGCGCGCGTCGAGAGAGTTTAGTCATGGTTGCTCAAAGTGATGTAACTCAAAGTGATATAAAGTGAACCGGTGAGGAAAGTAGAGACTCATGCGCTGCGCTAATGCGCGAGAAACACGCAGTCGTCGCTAGACCAGCTGAGCGACACGAGCTGCCCTTCGGCGACAGGCTGCTTCATCCAGTCGTCGCTGCGGGCTTTGTAGGTGATTTCTGCGCCAGTCGCTTCACTCAGCAGCGAAACGCGAGTGACATAGCCCGTAAATTCGATGGACACGACGCGAGCCGTGAGCTGGTTGGGTGCATTCAGATCATCTGGCGGGTAGGGCCGGAGGCTCATGCTGTCGCTACGAACTGAGCAGGCGGCAGAGTCCCCCACTTCAGCAGGCTGATTTTCGCGGCAGCAAAGCAGGGTGCCGATGCCCTCAACCTCCATTTGGACTGAGTTTGGCGTGACTTCACGCACTTTGCCCATGAAAATATTGTTGTCCCCGACAAACCGCGCCACAAACCGCGAGACAGGCCGCTGAAAGATCTGGCTGGGCGTGCCGATTTGGTCAATTCTGCCATTGTCCATCACGATGATTTGATCTGAGAGCGCGAACGCTTCGTCTTGGCCATGCGTCACCTGCACAAAAGTCATGCCAAACTGCTTTTGCAGACGGCGTAGTTCACTGCGGGTTTTGACGCGCAGATTTTCGTCAAGGGCGCTGAGCGGCTCGTCCAGCAGCAGCACCTGCGGACGGGTGACGAGCGCCCGTGCCAGCGCCGCCCGCTGCTGTTGCCCCCCGCTGAGCTTGGCTGGCTTGCGGTCGGCAAACTTAGTCAGCCCGACAATCTCCAGCATTTCGTTCACCTGCGAGGCGCGTTCGGCTTTAGGCATCTGGCGCATTTTAAGGCCAAACTCGACGTTCTCCCAAACGGTTTTATGTGGAAACAGGGCGTAGTTTTGAAACATCATCGCCGTGTTGCGCTGGGTCGGCGGCAAATCGTTCACGCGCCGCTCGCCAATCAGCAAATCACCGCTGCTAATCTCCTCATGTCCCGCAATCATCCGCAGCGTCGTGGTTTTGCCGCAGCCGCTCGGCCCTAGCAGGCAGGTGTAGGAGCCAGCCTGAATCTCTAAGTTAATATTTTCAACGGCCGTAAAGCTGCCGTAGCGTTTGGTGACGTTACGCAGCGTCACGCCGACGGCTTGGGCTGACAGCTCTTGCTGGAGCTGATTGAGCATGGGCTGGATTTCGCTAGGTGCGACAGAAGTGGATGAATTCATGCTGGGACACCTACTGGGATATGTAGACAGAATCCAACCAGAATTACACCGCATCCGACTCGTAAGAACTGTTGCCCAGGATACTGTCTGTGTACTGCATACGAATCTTGGCTGTTTCTGGCTATGGCGGATTTGGATGGCCAAATTGTATCAGAAAATACCTGAGCGGCTGCCAAATTGGGATCTACCAAATCAGCATTTACACGAATTCGCTAAACTGGGATAGCCCAATTTCCGCATTTTTGCTCTAGTTCTTCAGCTTCTTCAGCCGCTACCCGCCATGAGCGATGCCACGATTCGTCCGGCCTTAATTACCCAAGTTTCCCCTGACTCGATTGCCGCTGAAATCGGATTTGAGCCAGGAGATCGGCTGGTGGCGATCAACGGCGAGCCGCCCCGCGACCTGATCGACTATCAGTTTCTCTGCGCCGACGAGTTCTTGGAGCTAGAAGTGCTGGATGCTCAGGGCAAAAGCCACAGCGTCGAAATTGAGAAAGACTACGACGAAGATCTGGGGCTGGAATTTGAGAGCGCCCTGTTCGACGGGCTGATCCAATGCACCAACCGCTGCCCATTTTGCTTTATCGATCAGCAGCCGCCCGGAAAGCGCCAGAGCCTCTACCTCAAAGACGACGACTACCGACTCAGCTTTCTCTATGGCAGCTATCTCACTCTCACCAACCTAAGTGAGCGCGAATGGAGCCGGATCGCCCGGATGCGGCTCTCGCCTCTTTACGTCTCGGTTCACGCCACCGCACCAGAGGTGCGAATCCGGCTCTTGAAAAATCCCCGCGCGGGCCTCATTCTCGATCAGCTGCGCTGGTTTGAGACGCAGCGGCTGCAAGTTCACGCTCAGGTGGTGCTCTGTCCCGGCATCAACGACGGTGAGCAGCTAGAGCGGACGCTGCTGGATCTAGCCGCACTGCATCGAGGTGAAATTCCGGCGGTGGCTTCGGTGGCGGTGGTGCCGGTAGGTCTAACCCGCTTTCGCCCTGCCGAAGATCTGCTGCTGCCCGTCACGACCGCAAAGGCTCAGGAGGTCATTGCTCAGGTGCAGGCGCTGCAAGCCAAGTTTCAGCGGCAGTTTGGCACAAATTTTGCTTGGTTGGCCGACGAGTGGTTTTTGATTGCCCGTCAGGATTTGCCGCCCGCCTCGCACTACGAAGACTACCCGCAGATTGGCAATGGCGTTGGTTCAATTCATCAATTTCTTGATCAGTTCGCGGCGGCGGCTGAGAACCTGCCCACTCAGGTTTTGCCGCGTCGCTTTACTTGGGTGCTGGGTAACGCGGTCGAACAGGCTTTTCAGCCACTGGTGGCGCGTTTAAACCAGGTGGAAGGCTTACAGGTCGAAATGGCAGCTCTCCGCAGTGATTATTGGGGACAGCAGATTACGGTGACGGGACTGCTGACAGGCCAGGATATTTTGCAGGCACTCAGCGGACGCGACCTGGGAGATGCACTGCTGCTGCCCTCGCTGATGCTCAAACATGACGAAGCGAAATTTCTCGACGATCTAACGGTGGAGCAACTGTCGCGTCAGCTCAATCTGCCGATCCGCACGGTGCAGGGAATTGAAGATCTGCTGGCCTGCTGCGTGGAATCACCCAGCTTTGCAAAACCTGACGAAAACCGGGTTTGAACCAGAGATCTGCGTAATATTTCTCAAGACAGCTGGGCTGCACCATGAAGATTCTGTGAGGCAAAGCCTTAACTTCCGCAATCTCTGTGATGTGAAGCAGAATTAAGCAGGCTATGCTCCTAAAGAGCAATTTTTGAGCTGCGACTGCATGACTCGATCAAAATCTAGCGCCTCTGCCCGTTCAACTCGCCGCATTGCTCTCTCGGAGAGTCCACGCCATCTTTCTGGACAGCTGGGCAAGCGCCAAGAGCTGTTTTATCAGTTCAAGCTGTCGCGCAGCAGCACGGTCTACCTCAGCCTCAGCGAGTTTGTCGGCAATGCGGATTTGGCGTTGCTCAATCGCAGGCAGAAAGTTTTAAGCCAGTCTCAGCAAGCCGGACAAGCCTCCGAGTTTATGAGCAGCCGCCTCAAAAAAGGCTTGTACCTGATCCGAGTTCAAAACAAAACCCGCAGCAAAACCCGCTTTCAGCTCAAGTTTGGTACGACTGACCTGTCGCCAACGGTGATCTCCAACGGACTCAGCGTTGGCTCTGAAGGGACGATGCCGCTTACCACAAACCACCTGCAAGCGATAGATGCACTCCAGGCATCAGACCGCCTGCGCTACAGCATTACCGGCACGCCGCGCAACGGCATCCTGCTGCTCAACGGCATTGCCCTGACGGTCGGCAGCAGCTTCACCCAGGCAGATATCGACGCAGGGCGGCTAGTTTATCGCAGCGGCAGCAGCATTCGGTCTTTGGGCAGTGCCTCTAGCTCACTGCTGGACGGGCCGCTGGTTTCGGGCTGGAGCGTTCTCTGGGTGGGGACGGGTGGCAGCGATGGCGGCAGCGATACCGAGGTATTCTTTTACGACGGCAGCAGTACGCGCCAGCTCACGCAAAACAACGTCAACGAGCGAGCTGAAGGCATTGACGGCAATCATCTGGTCTGGTCAAGCCAGGTAGGGGCGGCGCTGCAGGGCGTAGCCACCTACGAGCTGTTTGACTATGACGGCGGCAGCATCCGCCAGCTCACGAGCAATGCGGTGAACGAAAACTTTGTCGGCCTGGCAGGAGACAACCTATTTTGGACGAGTCCGGTGGGCGCAGCCGACGCTGTGGGGCGCGTCACCTCCGAGGTGTTTTACGCCAAATCGGGCGCGGTTCGGCAGCTGACGCAAAACAACGTCAACGAAGACGTGAGCGACTTTGAGGGCGCAACCGCAGTCTGGGAAGCCAAGCTGGGACCGACCGACGCAAATGGCCGCGCCACCGGCGAGATTTTTTACTTTGACGGCAGCAACGTCCGGCAAATCACCCAAAATGCCGTCAGCGATAGCGCCCCCCGCATCAGCGGTGGCAGAATTGCCTGGTCGTCTCAGATCGGCACACCCAACTTAGGAGCGGCCACTAACGAGATCATGCTCTACGACGGCGGCAAAACGACTCAGCTCACCTTCAACGATATCGATGATTTTATGGGTGATATCAGCGGCAGTACGGTCGCCTGGATTGGCCGCAGCGGGCCGCTGAACGGGCTAGGTCAAAGAAGCTACGAAATCTACCGCTCTGACAGTAGCGTGGGTGGCAGCACGCAGCGCTTGACGAACAATGGGTTCGATGACTATGTGGTGGAGCTATCGGGTAGCAACCTGCTCTGGCGCGGTTCGGCTGGCGCGCCGGATAGTTACGGGCAGCGTAGCTACGAGCTGTTTTTGAATGACGGCAGCAAAACCACTCAGCTCACTCAAAATCAGGTAGATGATCGACCGATTGGCTTGCAGGGTTCTAAAGCAGTCTGGTTTAGTCAAACGGGTAGTCCCAACGCTGAGGGCGTCGCGACGCGCGAGATTTTTTACTATGACGGCGGCAAGGTGCGCCAGCTGACTGCTGATGCCAAAAACGATGATTTCCCTAGCTTTTCAGCTCAGACTTTGGCTTGGCGCTCTACCGAAGGCACAGCCTCGCAGATCCTCAGCTACGAGCTAGACGATCAGTTTGGCTATACCGTCAGCGACGGCAGCAACCGCGTTTCGACACCGCAGCTCTTCAAAATTCAGTACATCTAGGCTGCTCCAGCTAATACAGCAGCCAGCCTATTGCTTCAGCAGCTTAACGACCCAGACCATTGACAAAAACAAGCAGCAGCAGAACGCCGCTACAGCCGTTTCTTGAACGTTTGGCGATACAACTATGATGAAGCCCTGGTCTTTGATCAAGGCCGAAAAGCTAGAGACGCAGAATGGCATTAAGTAGAGTCGAAATATTTGCCAGCCATCTCGTTTGGCACTGCTAGATGCCAAACGAGATGGCTGGCCAGACGACACGCTAAACATCAGTCCTGTCCCAATTACTGCGCTAATGCCGAGCGAATTAATCCAGATTTTGGGTGAAGGATCAAAATAGAAATAAACGGTAACGACATACCAAATCAGATAGCACCAGAGAACCACCTTGTTAAACTTGATCTCGTAAAAATATTGAATCAGCCCTTTCATCACTCTGAGCTATGTTCTGAGCTATGCTCTAAGCTTTTTTAAAGCCATTTTCCAAGCTGCTGCCAGCATCTCACTGATCAGCCCAAAAAACTGTTTCAGAATAACCCTTCTAGAAGGAGCCCAATCAGCCGTGATAGTCTTGCCCAGATCCATATTGCCAAGCCTCTAGCCAGCGTTCAAAGCGGTAGTGATCTGAAGCAGAGAGCGACTGCATCCAGGGCTGAATCCTGCGTCCCGCTCGATACAAGCCCGTGTATGTGGCCAACAGCAAGTAGTGCCCTAGCCATTCCAGCAGCGTCACGACTCCCACCTGTGGCAACACGCGCAGCACCAGCCCCGGATGCGTAATCGCAACCCGCAGCATAGTTTGAGTCAAAGCCGGAAACTGCACCACGTCTTGCAAGAAAGGCTTCAGCACCGCATCGCCCAACTCGTCCATTTGACCAAATACGCCGGACAGCAACTCGTTGATTTGATTAGGAGCCAAATTTTGGTTGACCCCGACGCTCATCGCCCGCTGGAACAGCCAAGTGACGGCCAGACTCGGCTGATAGGGCTGAAGCAAACTGAGGTTTTGAGCATCCAGCAAATCAGCTTGCAGAGCGGCTTCAGTGCCGTTGGTTAAGCGCCGCAAATGCCGGATCATGGCCCCAAACCCGCCGAAGCTGAGCGGTGACTGATTGCCGCTGCTGTCGCCCACGGCCAACATGCGGTTCCAAGACAGCTTTAACGGCTGACGGTAGCAGGGGAAAAAGCCAAACAATGCTCGCTGAAACTGAAGCTGGTCGAGCGATACGCCCTGATAGTCCGGCAGGAGGTGCAGATACTCTTCAAACAGGGCTTCCAGACTGGGGTGGCTAGGATCAGCATCCAGGTAGGTAAACAGATAGGTGGTTCTGCCGTCGCGGGCGGGGAATGCCTCCCAAAAATATTGGCGCTGGTCTTGGATGGGCGTAAACGAGGCAAACAGATCGCCCGTTTGGTTCGCTGCATAGCCCTGAGCGCAGCTTCCCACCACTAGACAGACTGCATCTGGCCGCTGGCCTTGCCTGGCCTGCCGGACAATTGGCGAAAAATGTCCCATCGCATCCAGCAGAAGCCGCGCCCGGAAGCTGCCCGAATTCGTCTGGATGCTCACGCCGTTGGAGTGCAGCGTTGCGGTTTCAAAGGCCGCCTGTTCGACCAAATGCCCACCTGCGGCCAAAAACTTTTCTTTTAGCGCTTCTAATAAAAACACCGGATCAACGCCGACATTCAGCACGTTCTCCACGCACAGCTCTATGCCCTTGTGAAAGCTGAGCCTTGCCGGGTTGTACTCGGTGACAATTGCCTGCTCTAGCTGAGCATCTGAGAGCAGCCCCAGTTCCACCAGCACCTGCAATTCCTGCCGCGAAATATTCCATTCCTGATCTCGTCCCCGCAGCCTGCCGCGCTCCAGTAATGCCACCCGCCAGCCCCGCTCTGCCAGAGCCGCCCCGATCAAAATTCCGAGCGTGCCGCCGCAGATGATCACATCCCAGTCCGGCTGAGTCAGCAGTTCAGGGGATTCCTGGATCACGGTGACGACTGGCAGCGAGCTGTCGCGGTAGCTTTGCCAAAGCAGGTCAGCCCGACGCAGGGTTTCGAGCGTTCCGGGTAGCTGCGACAGAATTTGTGCGGTGAGGCTCATGGTGAGAGACAGATAACATAGTCTGATCCTAAAGCAAGTCCAGCACCGAGCTGGCAAAAATGGCGGCCTGCGTCCGGTCACGCAGGCTGAGCCGACCCAAAACGCTGGTGACGTGATTTTTGACCGTGCCTTCTGAAATATAGAGCTGCTGGGCGATTTCGCGGTTGCTGGCTCCCTGGGCAATCAGCCGCAACACCTCCTTTTCGCGCGGCGTTAGCTCAGCAAATCCGGGCGGCAGGGCAGGGACAGGCGCGGCTCTCGTAAACGCCTTCTGCAAAATTCCTGGCCCAAACTGGCTATATCCCCGATGCACCAACCGAATCGCGGCGGCTAGCTCCTCCGAGGGCGTATCTTTGAGCAGATAGCCAGACGCGCCTTGCTGCAAGGCTTGCGATACGTAATCATCCTGGTCAAAAGTGGTCAGCACCAGCACTTTAGTCTGAGGAGCCGCTTGCAGAATCAGCGGCGTGGCCGTCACGCCATCCATGATTGGCATTCGCACATCCAGCAGCACCAAGTCGGGTTTGAGCGCTCGCACCTGCTCGATAGCAGCCTGCCCGGTTTCGGCCTCACCCACGATTTCCAGATCTGGCTCCAGCTCCAGCAGGGCACGTAGGCCGCGCCGAATCAAGCTTTGGTCATCGACGAGCAGCAGGCGAATCATCGGGCAACTCATGAGACAACTGGGGGGAGCGGAAACCGGGCGGTGATTTGGCAGCCTTGGCCGGGGGCGCTATGAATCTTCAGCTGTCCGCCCAGCGTCGCGGCGCGTTCCTGCATTCCCTGGAGGCCGAAGCCCGTCGGGTTTTGCTCAGGATGGAAGCCGCTGCCGTTGTCCTGAATACTCAGGTGCAGGCAGTCGGGCAGCGTTTGCAGCGTGATCTGCACTGCGGTCGCCGTGGCGTGCTTGCGAATATTGGTCAAGGCTTCCTGGACGATGCGGTAGAGCGCGATGCTGAGATCGGGCGGTAGGAGCTGCGGGCAGTCAAGCTGGCAGAGGGGCTGCATGCTAGCGCTGAATTCTTGGGCGAGCCGCAAAATCGCATCGGGTAGAGATACGCCTTGCAGCGGATCAGCGCGAGCCGCTGTCACCGAACGCCGCACGTCCTGTAAGGCTTCTGAACCCAGAGACTTGGCCTCTTGCAAAAAGCTCTGCGCTCGACTGGGATCGACCTGCCAGAGCTTCAGCGCCCCTTCGAGCTGAAGATTCAGCGCGGTCAGCGAATGCCCCAGCGAGTCATGAATTTCTCTGGCAATCCGGTTGCGCTCCTGCGTCGCCGCCAGTCTCTCGACCTGAAAAGCATATTGCCGCAGCTTATCATGCGCCTCAGTCAGCTGATTACGGCTTTGGCGTTCAGTAATTAGCGCCTGCATCAACAGCAGCAAAAAGACAATCACCAGCAGCAGCAGCAGCGCCGAGTTAAAGGCAAATCCGCGAATCACAAATCGCTCGACTCCCGACTGACGCAGCGGTAGCCGCAGCCCTGTGTAGTTTGACAGCCGACTCACCAGCAGCACCAGAAACAAAAAGTAGAGCAGCGCACTGGTGACAAGCCGCCCCGCTAGCTGAAAAATCAGGCAGTTGCGAATCATCAGCACCACGCAGAGCAGTGGAAATAGCCGCAGACCACGAATACCGCCCCACCAGCTTGCCAGCAGCAGCAGGCCAATCTGAAGCGTAGCGTAGGCTAGCTTGGTCGAGGGTCTTCCTTGCGGCAGCCGCAGCCCCATCAGCCCCAAAATCAGCATGCTCAAAAACGCCCAGAACCGAGCCAGCGGCAGCGTATCGCCAAACGGATTGGGCAGCAGCAGGCTAATCAGCACAATGCCCAGCAGCGTCCATTCCAAATAGAGCAGCACTGGAAACGGATGGTTCTTGAGCTGAATTGGGGCGGTCGGTCGAGCAGTCATGATCTGGAGCAATCGCATTTCACCCATCATAAAGAGCCAAGCTGAATCCAAACCATGACGTTTGTCATCTGGACAGTCATGACGTTTGCTTCAGGTGGGGAGCGCAGCCGGTTTTTAGGATGGGAGCATCCCAAATTCGAGGTAGCTCAATGAAATTCAATCCTTTACTAATCGTGACGGGCGGCTGTATCTCGGGAATTCTGGCGATTGCGCCGTTGGTTTCCTCAGCTCAAATTGCCCAGGCCAATGCGGCTGGCTCATCGGCTCAGGCTATTCAGATCTCTCAAGCTGGCCAAGAGGCATCTGATCATCGCGGAATGCGGCAAGCCTTCGAGCAGCTTGACCTGACCCCTGAGCAACAAACTCAGCTTGTCAACCTGCGCCGCGATAGCCGCTCCCAGATTCAGGCGATTTTGCAGCCTGAGCAGCGTCAGCAGTTCATCACTGCATGGCAACAGGGCGGTGGCTTCCGCGATGCAGTGGCCGCAATGAACCTCACCGACACACAGCAGCAGCAGATACAAGAGGTCTTCCAATCCTCGCGGACTCAAGCTCGCGCTCTGCTGAGCGAATCTCAGCGTCAGGAACTGCGGCAGATCTTGCAAGAGCATCTAGACAAGGCCTTTTAGGCTGCTGGCTGAATTGACCTACTTACCCAAAAAACCAGTCCAAAAAACCAGGAAATCATTATGGCAAAACCATCTAGACCCAAAATTTCGGAAGCTCAGAAGCAGAATATTCAAAAGCTGATCACCGACTTGCAAAACAGTGTGGATCAACCCGCCTCTGAGGAGAGCATTGGCCAGCTCAAGGCTGATTTCAAATCTGCCATCAGCGATCGGCAGCTGACCCAAGCCGAGTTCAAAACACTGGCCAATGATCTGCTGGAGATTGCCGAGAGCGCCGGTATCACGCCAGACGAAGCCCGCACGGTGCTCTACGATCTGCAAGATATCGGCCAAGCCTCGCGGCTCCCCCGCACTGACGATCTGCTGACTGGCACTAGCCAAAATGACATCCTCTGGGGTGGCTTGGGACAGGATACGCTGAACGGCGCGGGCAGCGATGATGCCAGTATGGGCGAAATCGACTACCTCTGCGGCGGCGGCGGCAAAGATATCTTCATCTTGGGCGACACCACCCAGAGCTTCTACAACGACGGCAAGACGGGAGCGGGACTCACCGACTATGCGGTGGTGCTAGACTTCAACGCCAAACAGGACACAATTCAGCTCTTTGGCAGCGCTGCTGACTATGTGCTGGCCGCTCTACCGTCCGAACTAGCTGTTACTGGCACGGGTATCTACTACACGGCAGGCAGTTGGGCAGCGGCAGCGCGGGAGCTAGTTGGCGTGGTGCTGGGAGCTAACCTCAGCAATTTCAGCGGCTTCAGCTTTGCTCAACCTGTTTCCTGAGCCAGACTGCTGCAAACTTACTGCAAACTTAAAGGCTTACGGTAGGGTAGATAAGACGATTTAGCGCTGACGGGTCTTGTCTTATGCCTACCGCGCCTTTCTCCAAAACTTCCCGTCGAGGCTGGCTCCAGTTTGGGCTATGCATGACGGGAATTCTTGTGATATCGCTGGGCTTACGCTTTTGGGGGCTGGGTCGCTTCAACAGCCTGGTGTTTGATGAGGTCTATTACGCCAAGTTTGCCAGCGCGTTTCTGAAGCGCGAGATTGTGTTTACGGGGCATCCGCCGCTCAGCACTTACATTGTCGCATTCGGCATCTGGCTGGGCGACAGCTGGTGGAACAACTTGCAGCCCAAAAATGATCTAGCTGGGCTAATGCTCTCGCCTCTGAGCTACCGCTGGCTGAATGCCTTTACAGGCGCGTTTATCCCACTGCTGGTGGGGGCAATTGCCTATCTGCTGACCTATCGCCGTCGCTACGCCCTGATTGCGGCTTTGCTGATAGCGGCAGACGGGCTGTTTCTCGTCGAGTCACGCTATGCCCTCAACAATATCTATCTGATTTCGCTGGGCTTATGGGGGCATATTTTTCTGTTGCTGTCCCTGCGAGCCAGCGCTGGGCGACGCTGGCTCTGTCTAGTGCTGGCGGGCATCGGCTTGGGCGGGGCGGCGGCAATTAAGTGGAACGGGCTGGGCTTTTTGCTGGGGGCAGGCAGCATCTGGCTGCTGAGCTGGCTGGTGGCTTTCGTGCAGGTGATCTGGCCAAGTCTGGCTGCGGTTCACAGTTCTGGGCAGCGTATCCCTCAACGCAGTCCGCTCCAAAATCTCACCCAGCTCAAGCTCGGACATGCAGTTGTCGCCTTTGGGGTTGTGCCAGCCCTCACCTACTACGCGAGCTGGCTGCCCTATATGCAGGTTGACGGCACAGAAAGTAGTTTCTGGCAGCTTCAGGGGCAGACGCTGGATTATCACGAGCGCGTCGGCGGCATTACAGCACATCCTTACTGCTCGCGCTGGTATAGCTGGCCGCTGATGATCCGCCCGGTCGCTTACTTTTATCAAACGGTGCAGGCGGGGGCAGTTCCCTCACCGACCGATCCAGCGCTGCAGCCACTCTCCAACGCGGCAGCAATTTACGATGTCCATGCGATGGGCAACCCGCCGCTCTGGTGGTTCTCGACACTGGCGGTGCTGCTGCTGAGTTCGCTGCTGCTGCAGCCGCTCTGGAGAGTTGTGACGGTGATGCGGCATCGCCCGGTCTCAGGCTCAGCCTCGCCGATCTATCTCTGGGCAGTGGTCTATCTGCTGGTCAACTGGGCCGCAAACTTCTTGCCCTGGGTCAGGGTGACGCGCTGCCTGTTTATCTATCACTACATGGAGTCGCTGGTCTTTGCAACGCTGCTGCTGGCGCTGCTAATCGACCGCTGGTTTGAGGGCAATCCCCGCCAGCGTCGGACGGCGCTACTGATTCTAGGCGCAATCCTGCTCGGCTTCATCTTCTGGATGCCGTTCTATTTAGGCTTGCCGCTCTCGGCTGAGGGGCTGCAAATTCGGCGCTGGCTGCCCTCCTGGATCTAGCCGCTAGATTATTTAGCATCCGCACGCAAAAACACGGCCCGGTAAACTGGCTCGCCTCGACTCAGCGTAGACTGCTCGCGCTCGGTGGGGACAGGCAGCGGGTTAGACTCCAGCCAGCTGCCCTGCGGCACAAATCGCGGACAGGCTAGAAAGCGCTCGCGCATTTCGAGGGCGACAGGCTGCACGTCGGACTGCAACAGCACCATGCCCTGCGGCGGCATAAAGTCAGCCAAAGTTTCGATCACCTCTAGCTGCACGACTCGTCGTTTTTGATGCCGTTTTTTGAACCAGGGATCGGGAAACTGAATCGTGACGCGCTGAAGAGATGCCGAGGGCAGAGAGGCTAGCAGCGGCTGCAAAAAATTATTGACGTTGCAGAAAATATAGTGCAGGTTGGGCAAGGCTAGCTCGTCGCGCCACTGCGTTGCCTGCACCACCAGCGGCTCCCGGATTTCTAGGCCCAAAAAGTTCCAGTCGGGCTGCTGCTGCGCCAGCATCAGCAAAAACTGGCCGCGCCCACAGCCAATGTCTAAATGCAGCGGCTGCGCCAGGTTGGCAAAAACTTTTTCCCAGGCGGGCGGCTCTGGAGGCTGCTGATATTTTTCGCTGAGTGGATTGACATGCTGACGCACGCGAACAATAGCCAAAACGAAATTCCTCTCAATCATCTGCCAAATCAGGCCTTCAGGCTCCGATTTTAGCAGTTTCAGCAGGCCAGATTTAGCCGACCACCGTGCAGGCGGGACAGGATTTAGCTGCCAGCCTGTGACCGGACTGCGGTAAGCTGATGAGATGGCTGCCGATCAGCTTGGCCAAACTGCGCGTCAGAATGGGTCAGGCTGAGGTCTGCTTAAACCAGTTTTACAACCCGCTTCAAACAATGGTTTCTAGTCCTCCGCGTCCGATCCGGATTGGTTCTCGCAAAAGTCAGCTCGCGCTCGTGCAAACCCACTGGGTGCAGGGCGAGCTGCAACAAAAGTTTTCTGATCGCAAATTTGAAGTCCATACCATGAACACTCAGGGTGACAAAATCCTGGACGTGGCGCTGGCTAAAATTGGCGACAAAGGGCTGTTCACCAAAGAGCTAGAGCTAGGGATGCTGCAAGGCGAGATCGATTTTGCCGTGCATTCCCTCAAAGATCTGCCGACCAATCTGCCCGACGGGCTGATGCTGGGTTGCGTCACCGAGCGCGAAGATCCCGCCGATGCACTGGTGGTACATGCCCAGCACCAGGATCAGCAGATTGAGACTCTGCCTGAAGGCGCGGTGATTGGCACCTCCTCGCTCCGGCGATTGGCTCAGCTCCGCCATCACTACCCGCACCTCAGCTTCAAAGATATCCGGGGCAACTTGAACACGCGCCTGCAAAAGCTAGATTCAGGTGAATATGACGCGATTATTCTGGCAGCAGCTGGCCTGAAGCGGCTGGATATGGCTGACCGGATTCATCAGGTGCTCTCCTCTGAAGTTTCGCTGCATGCAGTTGGACAGGGTGCGCTGGGCATCGAATGCCGCACGGAGGATGCCGAAATCCTGGAGCTGCTAAAGGTGCTAGAGCATCGCCCCACTGCTGCCCGCTGCTATGCTGAACGTGCCTTTTTGCGAGAGCTAGAGGGCGGCTGTCAGGTGCCGATTGGCGTAAACACCAGCATTGAGGGCGACAGCCTGACGCTGACGGGCATGGTGGCGAGCCTGGATGGTCAAACGCTAATCAAAGATAGCGTCACCGGAACGGTTCCTGAAGCTGAAGATCTGGGCATCCAGCTCGCACACAGGCTGCGGGATCAGGGTGCAGGTGAGATTTTGGCGGCGATCTTTGCGGAAGTCGGGCGCGGCTAGGCTGCGCTACAGTAATCCGGTAACGCCTTTCCAGAAGAAGAGACAGCCAAAAATGAGAGACACTGCTAGGGTGATCTGGCTGTTATGGCGATTCAGCCAATCCGAAGCAGCTCGAAGCTGGCTAGCTGATTGATCGGGAATTATCGTACAGACTAGCAGGGGGAGAACTAACAGCAGCTCGGAGACGAGCAGATAAAGCAAAAACAGGGTCAACGACTGAGCCGAGCTGCTGTGAGCCTCGACAATGATTCCAATGGCTGAGAGGGTAAAAATCCAAAGCTTTGGGGCGATTAGCGTTAAAATCACGCCCATGATTAATAGCTGAAGCGGGGTAGAGCTTTCTATCCGATTGATCCACTTGGGTGGCGGCGCATCTGGATCGGGTTCGTGCAGTAATTTTTTGAGCGCTGACATTAACAGCAATAGTCCTACTACCATCAGCAAGGTCGAGACTAGAGGCGCTGGATCATTGGCATCCCCTTCTACAGCGGGTGAGTTGATGAAAAGATAGCCAAAAATAATGCCCTGAAGTAGCCGTACAATGCTGGTTCCAATCACAAAAGCAGTCGCTTTCACCAGTCCGTTATGGCTCTGTAGGATTAACAGAACGATGATCAGCCAAGCGGGAGCTAGAGCGGTTCCTAGGATTATCGGCAAAAGGTCGAGGAAGATATTCATGGCGATGGCACTGATGGCGCTGATGGCACTAATGAAGATTATCCCGTTTTGATCACTCTAGGCAGGAAATAATCAACCAAATAGTGAGCCAATCAGTCCGCCTCCATCACCGCCTGCAAATAGTCAGGCGTGAGCAGGCTGCGGACAAATCCATATAGCTCTGACTCTGAGCGCCCGTCGAGCTGATGCTCCTTGAGCGCAATCATGCCGTCGGCTAGCTCCGCCGCTCGCTTGCGGTAGGAATTATTGGCGCTGAGCAAATCCAAAAACACCTCGCGCTCAATCTGAAGGCGACTGGCATCTTCGGTGAGAGGCGTGGCGTAGGCAACTGCATCGACCTCGTATTTCAGCAGGAAGATCAGCGCCCCGCTCAGCTGCTGGAGCTGAAGCTGAAGCTGCCGCACGTCAAGCTCTAGCCGATCAAACCCCACCGATCCCTCGATTCGCAGCTCGACAATCGGCGCATCTGCTGGCTTGAGCTGCCCTTGGGCAATTGCCTGCTCGATTTGCTCAACCGCCTGCTGCTCCAGCTCTTCTACCGTTTCCTGCCCCTGCGTCGTCAGCCGCAGCCGCACAACCGAGCGCTGATAGTAATCTTGCTTCAGCTCAGCCCGAATGCCGCTCTCGCTGATTTCTACCAGATAAGCCCCGCGTCGAAAGCCAGATTCCTCAATGCTGTTGGCTTCAATGGAGCCGGGATTAAACACCCAGTTTTCTACTTCATAGTTCTTGTGAATATGGCCCAGCGCCAGATAGTCAATCCCAGCCTGCTTCAGCGGCGCAACTTCTCCGTAGCGTAGAGCGCCCTGATAGCGGGCAATCTGGCCTTCGAGTCCGTGATGAAACATCAAGATCGTCTGTCCGGGACTGGGCGGTAACTGAGGCAAAGCCGCGACAATTTGCTCAATCGCCTTGGGGGCAGAGCTGCCGTACCAGCTTGATCCCAGCACACGCACGCCACAGTCTAGGTCAATATAGCCACCTGTCCGGCCATCCCAGGATGTATAAAAGCTGTCGCTGCCCGCTTCGCCCGGTTCTAGAAGAATAATCAGTCCCCAGTCGGCTAGGTAACGCAGCCAGTTAGTTTTGGTGCCATAGGGGCGATTGTCGTGATTGCCTTCAATCGCCAGCACTGGGATCCCCGCCTTTTGCAGCTCTTTGAGGCTGTACTGAGCTTGGTTGAGCGTCACGGGCTGGATGTTGCGATGCTCGAACAGATCGCCAGCAATCAGCACGAAGTCAACCGACTCAGCCAGCGCATATTTCTCAATCGCGTCGTTGAAGGCGTAGAAGAAATCCTGGGTGCGTTCTTTGCAGTCGTAGCGGTCAAACCCCAAATGCACGTCAGCCAAATGCAAAAATCGCGGCATAGCAAGTACAAACGAACTTCTCTTGTCCAGCTATTTTACGCCCCGATTTAATTCTCGTCCAGCGAGTGATTCAGCTAGCGACCTAACATTCAGGCCGTCGAAGCTGCCAGCTCTTCCAAACGTTCCTGCTGGTCTTGCGAGATGCAGGACTGCACCACCATCTCAATGTCGCCTTCCAGCACTGGATTGAGCGTGAAGTTTTGCCCTAGCCGATGGTCGGTGACGCGGTTGTCTTTGTAATTATAGGTGCGAATTTTCTCAGAGCGCGCGCCCGTGCCCACCTGCGAGCGTCGCATTGAGGTGACGGCTTCTTGCTGCTCGCGCAGCTTAATTTCGTAGAGCTTCGCCCGCAAAATTTGCATCGCCCGCTCCCGGTTTTGAAGCTGTGAACGCTCCTCGGTGCAGAACACCCGAATTCCAGTAGGCTTGTGCATCAGGTCGACGGCGGTTTCCACCTTGTTGACGTTCTGGCCGCCTGCCCCACCCGAACGCGCCGTGGTCATCTCAATATCTTTGGGATCGATCTCGACCTCAACATCATCCACTTCTGGCATGATAGCTACCGTGGCAGTTGAGGTATGGACTCTGCCGCCTGCTTCGGTCACAGGCACGCGCTGCACCCGATGGACACCCGCTTCAAACTTCAGCTTGCTGTAAACCTGATCGCCCTGGATTTCTAGAATTGCCTCTTTAACGCCGCCCATTTCTGCCAGCGACAGCCCCATCAGCTTCACCCGCCAGCCCTGTTCCTCGGCGTAGCGCGTATACATCCGCACTAGGTCACCTGCCCAAATGCTAGCCTCGTCGCCGCCCGTGCCCGCCCGCACCTCCAGCATGATGTTCTTATCGTCGTTCGGGTCGCGGGGCAGCAGTAGCACCTTCAGCCTTGCTTCAAGCGTTTGGCTCTTCTCATCTAGCTCGGCTATTTCCAGGTTGGCTAGCTCCTTCAGCTCTGGATCGCCACCCGCATCTTTGGAAATCTGACGTGCCTCTTGCAAATCCTGCTGGGCTTGCTTCCAAGCATCATAAGTTTCGACGGTCTCTTCTAGCGAAGCCCGCGCTTTGGCAATGCGTTGGAATTCGCTTGGGTCACGCGCCACGTCCGGATCAGCTAGCCGTTGCGTCAGTTCGTTAAACGTTTGCTCAACCGATTTAAGTTTGTCTAGCAGATATGCTTCAGCCATAAATCCTGTCAACCCGTGAATGGGTGTAATTAAAAGCGCAAAAGCAGCCGGACTGGAGAGTCTGACTGCAATTCTAAATCATTTGCTCGACGGGCTACTTTTTCTTGTCGGTTTGCTCAGCGCCTGTCGTGGCGCTCTTCTCGGTATCAGCAGCTTGGCTTGCATCCACCATGCCGTACTTCCGCAAGAATCGTTCGACTCGACCCTCGGTATCAATCAGCTTCTGAGTACCCGTGAAGAACGGGTGATTACCAGACCAGACATCCACATTCAGCTCAGGTCTGGTGGAAGCTACGGTCATGATCAGCTCGCCATTGCAGTAGACCTTTGCTTCGGGATACCACTTGGGATGAATATCAGATTTTGCCATAATCGGTTCTCCAAATTATCTAAATTAACCTTCGAGTACCTAACGCTTCGAGTACTGAGGGGCTTTACGGGCTTTGTGCAGACCGTACTTCTTGCGCTCTTTGGCGCGGGGGTCGCGGGTCAGGTAGCCTTCTACTTTCAGGGGCTTGCGGTTATCTGGATCGAGCTGGCAGAGCGCCCGCGCTACACCCAACCGAATCGAGTCGGCCTGTCCGGTCAGGCCACCGCCTCTGACGTTCACCAAAATGTCATACTCAGCTTCGAGTCCCAGCGTTTCTAGGGGTGCTTTCGTAGCAGCTAGGTAGCCTGCGTTGAACTGAAGGTACAGATCTCCCGGCTTACCATTGACGGTCAGCTTGCCGTCACCTGGAACTAACCGCACCCGCGCCACTGAGGTCTTGCGACGACCCGTGCCCCAATAAACTACGCGCTCGTTTTTGTCGGTGGCCTGCATTAGTTCTCTCCTGGAATGGTCTTAATGTCTAAAACTTGGGGCTGCTGAGCCGCATGGGGATGCTCAGAGCCAGCGTAAACCTTCAGCTTTGTAAAGAGCTGACGGCCTAGTGTGTTCTTGGGCAGCATTCCTTTCACGGCCTGCTCGATAATCCGCTCTGGCAGCCTAGCCTGAAGTTTACTGAAGCTCTCGGTCTTCATCCCGCCCGGACGACCGGAATGCCGCCGATAGAGCTTCTGGCTGCTCTTTTTGCCAGTCACGGCAATTTTCTCAGCGTTAATCACAATCACAAAATCGCCCGTGTCTAGATGCGGTGTGTAGGTCGGCTTGTTTTTGCCGCGCAGCACCATTGCCACTTGGGTTGCTAGCCGTCCCAACCGCTGGTCAGCAGCATCTACGACATGCCAGTTTCGCTCAATTTCCGCAATCGGCGGCAGATATGTTTTTTCCATTTGCGTTTTGTATCCTGGGTCAAAAGTCAGTCAAAAATCAAGACGGGCAAAAACCAAGGCAGGTTAAGCGGCGCTCAAAGGCCGGATCGCTTTAGATCAAGCAAAAAACCGGATCGGCGGGCAAAACCAGCTTTGGCTGGGAGTCAAACCAAACTTCGGGAGCGACGGGAAAATCTGGATAGCCCACCCTCAACAGACAGAGACCTTGAGGCGGGGCAGCATACTTCACCAAATCGCGCCGCTGTTGCTGCCATAGCTCTGTAAACTGACCTGGCGAACGAATCCCGCGACCAACCTCAACTAGCATACCGACTATTAGCCTCACCATGCCATAAAGAAAGCCGCTAGCCTGCAATTCAATCCGGATAAATGCCCCTTGCCGCTCACATTCTGCTGCCTGCATTTCTACCCAAGAGTGTGGACGACTTGACCCAGCGCGGTGAAAAGCTGCCAAATGCTGCCGACCTGAAAGCGGCTTCAGCGCTGTCTGCATCGCCTCAGCATCTAAGGGCGCTAGATAATAGTGCCAGCTGTAGGGACGCACAAATAGGTTGGGGCGCGCATCGGTGTAGATGGTGTAACGATAGCGACGTGAGCAGGCAGAAAACCGGGCGTGCCAGCTTTTCGTAACGGAAACGGAAGCCCGAATTAAAATATCGTCGGGCAGACGACTGTTGAGTACAGCAGCCCAGCGATGCGCCGGAATCAGCGTCGTGGCATCAAAATGTGCCACCTGTGCCGCAGCATGAACCCCCGAATCAGTGCGGCCAGAGCCATGCAATGTCGTGGGTTTAGAAAGTACAGCCTCCAACACTTGCTCGATCTCTGCCTGGACGGTACGCTGATTAAGCTGACGCTGCCAGCCATGAAAGTGCGTGCCCTGGTACTGAATGACCAGAGCAATTCGCTGGGTTTCTGGCTTTTCATCGGCCTCTACGCCAGAGTGAGGAGCAGTCGAACCGTTGGCAGGCATGGCAATGCGTCAGGTCAGTTCAATAATTGCCATTTCAGCGTTGTCGCCCTTGCGGTTGACGGTACGCAGAATCCGAGTATAGCCGCCCTGCCGCTCGCCGTAGCGATCAGGCACCTGCTCAAACAGGGCATGCACGAGCTGCTTGTCGTAAACATAGCCCAACGCCTGACGACGCGCAGACAACGAGCCATCTTTAGCCAACGTGATAATCCGCTCGGCTTCGGAGCGAACAGCCTTGGCACGAACTTTAGTAGTGGTGATTCGACCATGCCGAATTAGCTCGGTGGTGAGTGCTCTGAGCAACGCTTTACGCTGGTCAGCGGGTTTGCCCAACATAGGGACTTGGCAACGGTGGCGCATAGTTCTAGTAAATCAACGCAGCTAATGTATGGTGTAACGGCTTAGGTGGGGCGAGAGGACTTGTCGTGAGGCAAGGTAATCCCCAGTCGGTCTTGCAGTGCCTGAATCACCTCTTCAGCAGATTTAGCACCGAAGTTTTTGATCTCCAGCAGCTCTTCCTGGGTATAGTCAAGCAGATCAGAGACAGAGTTAATTTGCGCCCGCTTTAGACAGTTGTAGGCGCGTACCGAGAGCTGTAGCTCTTCGATGGGAATCTGATTTGCCGGATCGTCATCATCATCCCCGTCATCTTCAATCGGCGCAAAGTCAATTTCGCGCAGCGGGTTAAAGAGTCCAACTAGGATATCAGCGGCTTGGCTGAGCGCTTCTTGAGGAGTCAGACTGCCATTCGTCCAGACCTCCATAATCAGCCGATCTTTGCCAATTGACCCGTTCAGCCGCGCATCTTCAATCGTGTAGTTGACTTTACGAACCGGCATAAAGATCGCGTCAATCTGCAAAAAGTCGAGTGCCGAACCTTCATCTCGACTCCGCTCAATTGCCCGGTAGCCAACCCCTTTCTCAACCCGAAACTCCATTTCCAGCGTTGATCCTGCGGCCAAAGTCGCAATATACTGATCTGGATCAATCACCTGAACCTCTTGAGGCAGGTCAAATAGACCAGCCGTAATCGTGGCTGGACCTTCGACTCTCAGTCTGCCAATGTGAGGAGCAGAATAGCTTTTCAGCACTACTTCCTTCATGTTCAGCAGCACATCCAGCACGTCTTCCCGCACGCCTGGAATCGTCATAAACTCATGGCTCACGCCTGCAATCCGCACCGCAGTCACCGCCGCGCCCTCAATGTTAGAGAGCAGAATGCGACGCAGCGCGTTGCCCACAGTAATACCCTGACCGCGCTCTAGCGGCTCAAGCACAAATTTACTGTAGGAGCTGCGATCCGCCCCAGTATCCGACTCTACGCATTCAACCTGAAACTGTGCCACGCTCAAACCTCCCTTCTCCTTAGCCCTGGAAAGCAAATTAATTCTTGGATGTAGTAAATCTAGGAGTCAGAGCTAGACGCGACGGCGCTTCGGCGGACGACAGCCATTGTGCGGAATGGGCGTAACGTCACGGATTAGCGTGATTTCTAATCCAACAGCCTGCAAAGCCCGAATCGCGGTTTCCCGACCGGAACCAGGGCCGCTCACCATCACCTCAATCTGTCGCATTCCCTGATCGGTCGCACGCCTTGCTGCATTTTCTGCCGCAGTCTGAGCCGCATAGGGCGTACCTTTTTTGGCACCTTTGAATCCGCTCGCGCCAGAGGAAGACCAAGAAATGGTCTCGCCATTCACGTCACTGATCGTCACAATTGTGTTGTTGAACGTAGACTGAATATGTGCGACACCATTAGGCACATTCCGCTTTTGCTTTTTAGTTCCCGATTTTCTTGTCGGCTGTCTGGCCATATTTCCTATCTCTAATCTAGAACTTCAGTGAGTTAATCTAAAACTGACACCTGCCAGAACCAACCTGGCCCATACCGATGGATGCCTCTGCTCGAATTGCAGCAGACGCAATCTAAGCCCAAATCAATCGCTCTAAAATAGCGCAGGTCAAGCAGCTTGGATCAAAGCCTTAAGCTGCATCTTGCCGTAACCCAAACCAGCGCTATTTCTTGCCGGGAGCTTTCTTCTTGCCAGCCACAGTCCGGCGACCACCCCGTCTTGTCCGGGCGTTTGTCCGAGTGCGCTGACCTCTTACCGGCAATCCCAGTCGGTGACGGCGACCGCGATAGGTACCAATATCCATCAATCGCTTGATGTTCATCGACTCCCAGCGGCGCAGATCGCCTTCGATCTGATAGTCGCCTTCTACTGATTCTCGCAACAGTGCCAAATCAGCATCGGTCAAATCCTTAACGCGAGTATCAGGATTGACACCCGTTTTAGCCAAGACCTGCTTTGAGCGAGTTGGCCCAATTCCATAAATATAAGTCAGACCAATTTCAACACGCTTGTCGCGTGGAAGGTCTACGCCAGCTATCCGCGCCACTTTTTAATCCTCTCCAATTCGTTCTCGGCTACAGCTCACTCGTCGCTAACAGACAGATTAGTAACAGACAGATCAGATTTGATGCTTCTGCTATCGCTAAATCTCGAATCTCAGGTTAGCCTTGGCGCTGCTTATGCTTCGGGTTGGAGCAGATCACCATGACCCTGCCCTTCCGCCGAATCACGCGGCACTTTTCGCACATCTTACGCACAGACGCTCGGACTTTCATGTCCTTAGTTACCCAATCACTACAAACTCAATATGATATCAAAAGCGTAGAAAACCGTCAATATTAAATCGCTTTAGAGCTGCCACCCGCATTGCCAACAGTTAAACTATCTGCTACTTTTTCCGCAGTCTGTAGGTAATCCGGCCTTTGGTCAAGTCATAGGGCGTCAGCTCTACCTTGACGCGATCACCCGGTAGAATCTTGATGTAATTGCGGCGAATCTTGCCTGAAATATGGGCTAGAACGTTAAAGCCGTTGTCTAGATCAACTCGAAACATAGCATTCGGCAATGAATCCGTTACCGTCCCTTCCATCTCAATCAAATCTTGCTTGGACAATTCAATCTCCTAATGTTTATGAGGGTAACCGAATGAAAATGAAACAACCCTTGTGAGCAGTATCGACTTAACTGCTGCGTACTCTAGGCTAACAAATATCAAGAATTCGGGGCTTGCGTAGAGGTTTTGCCTGTTCCGGGGCCGCGCTGAGTCAGCTCATTTAGCTGCTGATTAATTGATGCAATTGGCTGATCGCCATCAACAGACACAAGCTGCTGGCGCTCTTGATAAAAGCCGATCAGCGGGGCAGTCTGCTGATGATAGACCTCCAACCGGTTGCGAATCACTTCTTCAGTGTCATCGGTGCGACCGCGACCGAGTAACCGTGAAACTAGCACTTCATCAGGCACTTCAAAGTTGACTACATGATTGCAGGCTTGTTGAAGCCGCTCTAGCAGGCTCTCTAAAAAAATCGCCTGATTAACCGTGCGCGGAAAGCCATCCAGAATCCAGCCTGTTCTAGCATCAGTCTGGTTAAGCCTCGCCTCTACCAAATCTAAAATCAGCTGATCTGGAACCAGCTCGCCCGCTTCCATGTATGTCTGAGCCTTGAGCCCCAACTCGGTTTTCTCGGCCACGGCGCTGCGGAGGATATCGCCCGTCGAGATATGCGGGATGTGATGCAGCTTTGCGACAGTCTGCGCCTGAGTTCCTTTGCCTGCGCCGGGTGGCCCTAGAAAAATAAGTCGAACCACTATTGTTTCACCATCCCTTCATAGCGCTGCGAGATTACGTAGGTCTGGATTTGCTTGGCCGTGTCAATTGCCACGCCGACTAGAATCAAAAGTGAGGTTGCGCCCAAGCCCTGGAAGGTGCGGATTCCGGTCGCGCTTTCCACCGCAGTCGGGATGATTGCCACTAGTCCCAAGAAAATAGCACCCAAGAATGTGAGGCGATTCAGGACGCGCTCGATATATTCGCTGGTGGCTTTACCCGGTCGGATTCCTGGAATGCTGGCTCCCATCTTCTTGAGGTTTTGGGACATATCAACCGGGTTAACAATCAGCGAGGCGTAAAAATAGCTGAAGAATAAGATCAACGTCAGGTAGACCAGGATATAGATCCAGTGTCCTGGACTCAGGTAGGCAATGATCTGATTCAGCACCTCGTTGCCTCGAAAGAACTGGGCAACCGATGCGGGCAAAAACAGCACCATCGAAGCAAAAATAATCGGCATAACACCGCCTTGGTTAAGCCGTAGGGGCAAATAGCTGCTTTTCTCTAGGTACAGCTTGCGCCCGACCTGCCGACGGGCTGACAGAATCGGAATCCGTCGAGTTCCTTCCTGCACGAACACAATCCCGACAATCATCACTAAGAAAACTAGCATCAGAATGATCACGCCGCCTACCACGCCACGATCTCCAGACTGGGCTAGCTCGATTGTTTGCCCTAGCGAACGGGGCAGTGTTGAGACAATGCCGATAAAAATGAGCAGGGAGGCGCCGTTGCCGATGCCGCGTTCTGTGATGAGCTCACCCACCCACATTACGAACATCGAGCCTGTGGTCAGGGCTAGCACGGTCTGGGCAATGAAGGTCGGGCCAGGATTGAGCGCGTAGTTATTCACAAACAGCGCGATGCCAAAGCTCTGGAAAATCGCCCAGACCAGAGCCACATAGCGGGTAATCTGCGAGATCTTGCGTCGCCCTGCCTCGCCTTCGTTCTTCTGCAAATCCTCCAGACTCGGAAGCGCAGTGGTCATCAGCTGAATAATGATCGAGGCGTTGATGTATGGTAGGATGCCCAGCGCAAAAATTCCCAGCGCCGAAATGCCGCCGCCTGCCAATACATCCAAAACGCCGATAATATTGCCCAAGCCGCTGCCCTGCAAGCCAGCCTGAAATGCTGCTCGGTCGATCCCCGGCACGGGAATGTAGATGCCTAAGCGAATTAATAGCAACATCCCGATAGTCAGAAGCAGCCGACCTCGAAGTCCGGCTGCCTGAGCCATCTGCATAAACGTCTCCTGAGCGGTCGGAGCTTTGTCGCGGTTGACTACCATAGTTAAAATTAATTCCTCAAAACCTGGTCGAACTCAGGCAGCATCAGACTGGAAAGCCGCCGCCTTAATCATAGCCTGAGCAGTCATAGCCTGAGCGTTCAGTGGCGCAGCAGCCTAGCGCTAGGGAAGCAACTCGCAGGTGCCGCCCGCCGCCTCAATTTTCTGCTTGGCAGTCGCGGTAAAAGCCGCTGCTTTGACCGTTAGTGCGACCGCCAACTCACCGTCTCCTAAGACTTTCAGCGGGCCGTCATCGGCAGTGACAATCCCGGCTTCGATTAAAGCGGCCAGGTTGACTTCCATGCCCTTCGGCAGATTGGCCAAATCGTCTACGTTGATGATCGTGTACTGCTGGCGGTTGATCAGCGGGAAATGCTTCAGCTTGGGAATCCGGCGGTAGAGTGGCATTTGCCCCCCTTCAAATCCAGGTCGAGTCGGGCGACCAGAGCGTGATTTTTGACCCCGCATCCCAAAGCCGCAGCTTGCGCCTTGACCGGCTGCAATGCCGCGACCGACCCGTCGCTTACGCTTTTGAGATCCTGGTTGGGGAACTGCGTCTTGCAATCTCATGGCTATCCTTGGTTCTGTATAATTCTGTTCAAGAGATTCTGTGCGACAAATAACTAAGCGTAGAGGCTTTCCAGCGGAATCCCACGCTCTTCAGCCACTTCTGAGAAGGTGCGAAGCGAAGACAGTGCGTTAGTTGCTGCTCTAGCATTGTTCAAGGGGTTACCCGAACCGAGTTGCTTCGCCAAAATGTTTTTGACTCCTGCTAGCTCCAAAACAGTTCGCACCGCACCGCCCGCGATCACCCCAGTACCAGGAGAGGCCGGACGCATCATCACCTTAGCGCCGCCGCCCGCGCCGTTCACTGGATGAGGAATCGAGTTAGCTTTGGTCAGCGGCACGTCAACTAGATGCTTTTTGCCATCGGCCACGCCCTTACGAACCGCGCCAATCACGTCGCTGGCCTTGCCAACCCCAACCCCAACCTGCCCTTTCTCATTACCCACAACGACAATGGCGCGGAAGCTGAGTTTTTTACCGCCTTTGACCACCTTTGTGACCCGGCGGATTTGGACAACTCGTTCCTGCCAGTCAGTCTCTTTTTCTTTTGCCTTGTTGTTCTTGCGACGATTCGCCATTTTGCTTTCCCTTCGCGGTTTGCGTCCTCTTGTCCTGATTAAAATTCGTGACTAGAAGCTGAGACCACCTTCTCGAGCAGCGTCAGCCAATGCTTTGACTCGGCCATGATACAGATTGCCACCCCGGTCAAAGACAACTTGCTCAACACCCTTGGCCTTGGCGCGTTCGGCAATCAGTTTACCAACCTGAGCTGAAGCACCACAGGTTGAACCTCGCTCTAGCTCAGCGCGCAGCTCTGCTTCCACGGTAGAGGCGGAGACAATCGTGCAGTGCTGGCTATCGTCGATTAGCTGAGCATAGATATGCTGGTTGGAGCGATAGACCGCCAGACGAGGGCGTTCTGAGGTGCCTGTAACCACGCGACGGACGCGGCTGTGGCGGCGCTGTGTGGCTTCTTTGCGGGTCATTTTCATAGTTTATTTCTTCCCTGCCTTACCGGCCTTACGTCTGACCATCTCGCCAGCGTAGCGAATCCCTTTGCCCTTATATGGTTCTGGTGGACGCACGGCTCGAATCTGAGCGGCGATATTGCCGACAATCTCTTTGTTAATGCCGCTGACAATTACGTTGGTGTTGTTTTCGACCGCGAGCTGAATGCCGTCGGGTGGTTCAATCTGCACCGGATGGCTGTAGCCAACGCTCAGAATTAAGTTGCGACCCTGCACCTGCGCCCGGTAGCCTACGCCCTGAATTTCTAGCTTGCGCTGAAATCCCTGCGATACACCTTCTACCATGTTAGCCACCAGCGTGCGGCATAGCCCATGTCGCTGACGAGCCGGGCGAGATTCGCTGCGGCGGTTCACTAAGATAGTGCCGTCTTCCTGCAAGACCTCGACCTCACTGGGTAAGGTGCGAGCCAGCTCGCCTTTAGGGCCTTTGACCTCTACGCTTTGGCCAGCAATCGTCACCGTCACATTTTTGGGCACCGGAATCGGGCGTTTACCAATACGAGACATGATCTTCTCTCCTAGACAGCTTAGCGGCAGGCCGCTCTACCAGATGTAACACAGCACTTCTCCCCCTAGTCCCTGCTTGCGAGCATCTCGGTCGGTCATGATGCCGCTGGAGGTGGAGATGATCGCAATGCCGATGCCGCCCAAGACGCGGGGCAGCTCTTTGCGGTTGGCATAGACCCGCAGACCGGGTTTGCTGATCCGCTTCAAGGCGTTGATAATTGGCTGGCGGTTTTTGCCCTTGTACTTGAGCGCAATGACCAGGTCTTTTTTAACGCCTTCTTCTTTCTCGCTAAATTCGACGATGAAGCCTTCTTCTTGCAGCACTTTGGCAATGCTGCGGGTCATCTTGGTCGCCGGAACTTCGGTTGTTTGGTGCCGCGCTAGGTTCGCGTTGCGAATCCGCGTCAGCATATCTGAAATTGTGTCGTTAGCCGCCATAGTTTCCCCTTAATTGCTGCCTCAATTGTCTCGGAAGGGCATTCCCAGCGCCTTCAGCAGCGCCCGCCCTTCTTCATCGGTATTTGCAGTCGTGATGATCGAAATATCCATCCCACGAATCTGATCAATGCTGTCGTACTGAACTTCTGGAAAAATTAGCTGTTCGCGTACGCCCAGCGTGTAGTTGCCGCGTCCGTCAAAGCTTTTGGGGCTAATGCCGCGAAAGTCACGAATCCGAGGCAGTGACAGGTTGATAAAGCGATTTAAAAAGGCGTACATCCGGTCGGAGCGCAGCGTCACCATGATTCCCACCGGCATTCCTTTCCGCAGCTTGAAGCCGGCAATGGCCTTCTTGGCGCGAGTGACGACAGGCCTTTGACCAGTGATGATCGCCACCTCGTTGATCGAGGATTCCAGGGCTTTGGCGTTTTGAGCGGCCTCGCCCAAGCCTCTGTTGATCGTCACCTTCACTAGCTTGGGAACCTGATGCGGATTCTCATATTGGAACTGCTCGATCAGCTGGGGTACAACTTTCTCTTTGTAGAGCGTCTTGAGGCTATCTGTCATAGAATTTCTCCTGCATTTCCCTGGTCTTGGTCAGGGAGCGTTAATCAATAATTTCGCCAGTTTTTTTCAGCATTCGCACCTTGCGGCCTTCGTCATTAAAGGTGTAGCAGATGCGACTGACCGTCTTTTCTTTGGTGGAGTAGAGCATGACGTTGGAGCTGTGGATGGGCACCTCAAACGTCGTGATCTGTCCGGACTCACCTTCCTGCTGGGGTTTGACATGCTTAGTTTTCACGTTTACACCCTGCACTATTACCTTGCTGGTTTTTGGGAAGGTCTGCATCACCTCACCGACTTTGCCCTTGTCGCTGCCAGTGATGATTTGAACTGTATCGCCTTTTTTAATGTGCATTTTGTATCGCACGGGCGCTTTAGCTTTCGTCATTTAGAGCACCTCCGGAGCCAACGAAACGATTTTGGTAAAGTTTTTGTCGCGCAGTTCGCGAGCCACTGGGCCAAAGACGCGCGTGCCTCTGGGGTTGCCTTCTGCGTTGATGATCACGGCGGCGTTATCGTCAAACCGAATGCTCATGCCGGTATCTCGACGCAGTCCTTTGCGGGTGCGCACGACGACTGCCCGCACCACATCTGACTTTTTGACGGCCATGTTGGGGATTGCATCTTTGACGACTGCAATAATCACGTCGCCTACGCCCGCATAGCGGCGGTTGCCGCCCAGCACGCGGATGCACATGAGCTTGCGTGCGCCGCTGTTGTCCGCCACATTCAAATAGCTCTCTTGCTGAATCATAGTTCGCCTCTCTTGGCTGCCTCTCGTTATAAAATCGCTGCGTTAATGACAGACTGCAAAATTACCCGTTAGAGGTCTGGCTAAGAATGTCAATGACTTCCCAGCATTTAGTGCGGCTGAGCGGGCGAGTTTCCTGAATCCGGACGCGATCGCCTTTCTTGCACTTGTTCTCTTCGTCATGAGCTTTATATCGCTTGGTGCGAGCCATGATCTTCAGGTATTTAGGGTGAGGGGCGCGGCTTTCAATGGCGACCACCACGGTTTTGTCCATTTTGTCGCTGACGACAACGCCAACGCGCTGTTTAATTGCCATTGCTTAATCCTCCGGGGTGGCTGCTGACTGGCCTGCTGACTGGGCTAATTTTCGCTCTTGTTCCAAGGTCATAAGCTGTGCCAACCGATGCCGCAGATGCTTAAACTGATGGGGCTTCTCAAGCTGACGGGTGGCTTTTTGAAAGCGGAGTTGAAACAGCTCTTTCTTGGTGGCCGCAATCCGATCATTGAGTTCTTGGTCGTTGAGTTCACGAACTTCCTCAATTTTGGGGAGAGGCATAATTACGACTCCTCCGCTTGACGCGTAATAAATTTGGTCTTGATTGGCAGCTTGTACTGCGCTAGCCGCATCGCTTCTTTGGCGATCTCTTCTGAAACACCCGCAATCTCGAACATGATCCGACCGGGCTTGACCACGGCCACCCAGAACTCGGGATTACCTTTACCGGAACCCATCCGGGTTTCAGCAGGGCGCATGGTGACAGGCTTATCAGGGAAGATGCGAATCCAGATTTTGCCACCCCGACGGATATATCGGGTCATGGCGCGACGGCTGGCTTCAATCTGACGAGCCGTAATCCAGGAAGGTTCGAGCGCCTGAAGCGCAAACTCGCCAAAGTTAATTTCGTTGCCCGCAGTCGCCATGCCTCTCATTCGACCCCGATGCTGCTTGCGGAATTTAGTTCTTCTAGGACTTAACATAGTGGCTATCCCTCGTTGGATCGATCTTCAAACTGACGGCGACGCTGCTGCTGCTGGCGACGACGGGGCTGAGCGTTAGCAGGCTGAGCGAGATCCTCTTGACCCGGAATGATTTCGCCCTTGAATACCCAAACCTTCACGCCTAGAATGCCGTAGATGGTCTGAGCGGTGCGGTTGGCGTAGTCGATGTCAGCTCTGAGCGTATGGAGCGGCACTTTGCCTTCGCGGGTCGATTCGGTGCGGGCAATTTCTGCGCCGTTGAGCCGACCACCGATTTGAATTTTGATGCCTTCGATTCCAGCCCGCTGGGCGCGCTGAATCGCCTGACGCACCACCCGCCGGAACGAAACCCGCCGTTCTAGGTCGCGCACAATGCTTTCAGCAATCAGAGTGGCATCGGCATCAACCCGTGCCACTTCCACAACGTTAATCCGGATCTGGCGATTGCTGTCTTTGAGCGCTTTTTGTAGGTTGACGCGCAGCTCTTCAATCCCCTGTCCGCCCCGTCCGACAATTACGCCGGGACGCGAGGTATGGATTTCCAAATCAATCTGATCGGCCTTACGCTCAATGCGGATCTTAGAAATTCCTGGACTGTCCAAGCTCTTCAGCTTAAAGGGATTGGTTTCCAAGAAATTGCGGATTGTGTAGTCTTCTTGTAAAAGCTTAGGGTTGCGGCTTGCGTCAGCATACCAGCGTGACTGGTGCTCCTGCGTAATTCCGAGCCGAAACCCAATTGGATGAATCTTCTGTCCCACGATACTTCCCCTTGATAAAGGCGGTTATATAAGTCTAAATAGCCTACTCTTCTTCAGCGCCCAGTCCGACTGCGATTGTAATGTGGCAGGTCGGCTTGCGAATCTGGTAGGCTCGCCCCTGAGCGCGAGGCCGGAACCGCTTCAAAACTGGGCCTTGATCAGCAAAAGCCTGGGTGATAATCAAATCGGCAGGGGCGTATCCGACGTTATGCTCTGCGTTGGCGACGGCTGAACGCAACACCTTAAGGATGGGCTCACAGGCTCTGTAGGGCATAAACTCCAGGATGATCAGCGCTTCTCGATAGGAGCGCCCCCGGATTTGATCGAGCACCCGCCGCACCTTGAAGGGTGACATCCGGATGTACCGGGCAATCGCTTTAACTTCTTCACTTGCAACAGGCATAACATTCTCCTTAAGCGATTTACCTTTTGCCAATCGCCAACTACTGAACTATCTAACGACGAGCCTTTTTGTCACTTTTGGCGTGACCTCGAAACGTGCGGGTGGGGGCAAACTCGCCCAGCTTATGACCCACCATCTGTTCGCTGACATAGACCGGCACATGCTGCCGCCCGTTATGAACGGCAATTGTATGGCCAATCATTTGGGGCAGGATGGTGGAAGCCCGTGACCAGGTTTTGATTACCTGTTTGTCGCCTTTGACATTAAGGGCTTCGATTTTACTGAGCAGGTGGTCGGCCACAAACGGCCCTTTTTTGAGTGAGCGAGACATGGTTTCAGTAACCTCTGTGCAACTTGCTGTTTGGATATAGCCTCATAGCCTTATGGAGAGCACATAGAGCACTACGACTCTCTGCCGCCCCGACCCCGCTTCGAGGTGCGCCGCCGCCGCCGCACGATTAAAGCGTTGCTGGCCTTACGCTTCTTGCGTGTCTTGGCTCCCAGCGCGGGCTTGCCCCAGGGCGTAACGGGACCAGAGCGACCGATTGGAGCGCGACCTTCACCGCCCCCATGGGGGTGATCCACCGGGTTCATGACGCTGCCTCGCACTTCTGGTCTACGGCCTTTCCAGCGCTTGCGTCCGGCTTTACCCAGACTGGCGTTTCGCACATCCGCATTGCCGACCTGACCGATGGTGGCGTAGCATTCGCGCCGCACCATCCGCACTTCAGTGGAAGGCAGCTTTAGGGTGACAAAATCGCCGTCTTTAGCGACGACCTGAGCGCTACCGCCAGCTGCTCGCACAATCTGACCACCCTTACCAGGAACTAGCTCAACGTTGTGAACCGCTGTACCCAGCGGCATATTGCCCAACGGCAGCGCATTGCCCACTTCAAACGGCGCGTCGGGTCCTGAGATCACGGTTGTGCCCACTTCCAGGCCAGCCGGATGCAGGATATAGCGCTTTTCGCCATCGCGGTAATGCAGCAGGCAAATCCGAGCGTTGCGGTTTGGGTCGTATTCGATGGTCGCCACTTTGGCCGGAATATTATGCTTGTTGCGGTAGAAATCCACAATCCGGTAGAGCTTCTTGTGGCCGCCACCCCGGTGACGACAGGTAATTACGCCCCGGTTGTTGCGCCCCTTAGGACGATGTACGGAGGTAAGCAGTGATTTCTCTGGCTCAGTGCAGGTGATTTCAGAGAAGTCTGAGACTACGCGCTCGCGAGTTCCAGGCGTATAAGGTCGATAGTAACGAATGCCCATAGCGATTTAATCTCCGCAAATCCTAAACTTCGGGGAACAGAGTGATTGAATCCCCTGGCGCTAGCGTCACAACTGCTCGCTTGTACTGGGGGCGATATCCGGCAAACTTGCCGACGCGACGCGCTTTCTTGGGGGGGTTGTAGGTGCTCATGCCGATCACCTTCACGTCAAACAGCTCTTCGACAGCAGCTTTGATCTGCGGCTTGGTGGCCTGAGATGCGACCTCGAAGCTGTACTGGTTGTTTTCCAGCAGCAGTGTTGCTTTTTCCGTCACTAGCGGGCGACGAATCAAATCGGGAAGCTGACGGGGGTCAAATTTAGTCATCTCCGTAAACCTCCTGAATGGTTGCAATGGCAGAGCGGGTGGCCACAATTCGATCAGCAGCCAAAATGTCGTAGACGTTCAGGTTGCTGGCCGAGATCATCCGCAGATTGCTGATGTTGCGCGCTGAGAGATAGACGTTCTCGTTGCGTTGGCCGACGATCATCAGCACTTTGGCATCTGGCTCAACGCCCCAACGGGTCAAAGCGCTCGTTAACTCCTTAGTTTTGGGACGCGGCAGATTCTCGATAAACTCTTCCACCACTACCAAGTCTTCGACTCGGCTCTGGAAGGCAGTTCTCAGCGCTAGCCGTCGCTCCTTGCGGTTCATCTTCACCGAATAGTCACGGGGTTTGGGGCCAAAGATCACGCCGCCGCCCTTCCAGAGCGGAGAGCGAATTGATCCGGCTCTGGCGCGACCCGTACCCTTTTGCTTCCAGGGCTTGCGCCCACCGCCGCGCACTTCGGCTCTGGTTTTGGTGGAAACTGTCCCCTGACGCGAGTTGTGCATCTGCCGCACCATCGCCCGGTGGACAATATGCGCGGCGCTCTCTTCTTTAGCAACCCGCAGTTCCAGCGAGGCTTGCCCTACCTCTTCTCCCTGCCAATCTTTTACTACACAGTCAACCATGACTTGCTATCCCCTTTTCGGATGGGCGGCGTTGAATACTTGAATCAATCAAAGAATTAATCTGCACTAGCTCTTGGCGCGTCCAACGAGGTTTGCAGGTCTGATGTTCAGCAGAGCACCGGGCTTTCCAGGCACGGCTCCTTTAATCAGCAGCAAATTTCGCTCAGCGTCAACGCGCACTACGGTCAGCTTGCGAATCGTGACCCGGACGTTGCCCAACTGTCCGGCCATCCGCTTGCCGGGATAGATCCGACCCGGTGTGGTGCCTGCGCCAGTTGAACCCGGCTGGCGGTGGTTTTTCGAGCCATGCGACATCGGGCCGCGCTTGAAGTTATGCCGCTTTTGATAGCCAGCAAAGCCGCGTCCAATGCTGGTGCCCATCACATCGACCACCTGGCCCACGGTAAAGCTGTCAGCCTTGAGCTGTTGGCCTAGCTCAAACTCAGCGGCAGACTCCAGCCGATATTCATGCAGATGCCGCAAAGGCTGCGCCCCAGCTTTGGTGAGATGGCCTAGCTCTGGCTTGCTCAGCGCCTTGGCGGTGACTTCGCCATAGCCCACCTGAACGGCAGAGTAGCCATCTGTCTGTTTTGTTTTAACCTGCGTTACGGTACATGGCCCTGCTTGAATAACAGTGACCGGAATCGCCCGTCCTGTTTCGTCAAAGATCTGGGTCATGCCGAGCTTTGTGCCGAGAATCCCAATAGACACGGTTGTTGGTCTCCCTTGTTCTACCATTTGCATCCGAATCACTAGGCAAAGAGCAAGCCTCTGGCTCTAGCGTCTAAAAAGTCGGCAGTAGTTTGGCGGCTCGCGTCAGCTAGAAGCAGCGGCACGAACCGTGGATCACGGCAGACTCAATGAGTTTGCAGACAAATTAAAGCCAACCTGCTGACTCGCGCCCTCTCCTCAAGAGCAACAGACGGCAGGACTTAAACAGAGTGATGCAGCTCTATTCAGTATCCGCAGCCTTCGAGCCAAGTCATTGCTGCCGCTTGTGATCGCAGTCTAGAGAAATCAGTCACTCTTGCTAACCGCTACAGCGGCGCAAAACCCAGCTAGTCCTCAAATTAGTCACCAGTCGAAACGTGGACTAACAGATTGCGGCTTACCGATTTGACTCTTAGATGCCTCAAGCTTTGGCAACAGCTATCTACTATAGAACAGCTTTTCGGTAACTGTCCAGTGTTTTCTCAATGGCTTATCGGCATCTAAAATCTATTTTGCCTGGCGAGAGTAAGGCTTTGCGAGAATACGAGCTTGAATCCCGATGGCTTAACGCTTTACAATTCAGATTACAATTCAGAGCAGTGATTCTCTAGCTTCAGGCTGCTGCTGAGCTAGTTCTAAGCCAGAAGAATCAGAAACCTACCCTGCGTGAGGACAACTTCCAATGGTGCTCATTACGACTGGCAAGCAGTTTATTCGCAACTTAGAGACCGCTGGCGCATTGGGGCTGCTGGTGCCGTTAGAAGGGGGGCATGAGGGTCGCTACCAGCGCCGACTCAGAGCCGCAGGCTACGAGATGATGCATATTACGGCGCGGGGGTTGGGGGATCTGTCGGCCTATTTGCTGGATGTGCATGGCGTTCGTCCGCCCCACTTGGGCAAAAAGACCGCCCAGCGCGAGGGTTCAGTTGGCTACCGCTATTATTTGCCGCCAGCAGCAACCTACCGAGTTGAGAAACTGTCGCCTAACTCAAAAGGGCTGGTGATTTGGATGCTGGAAGGGGTAGTGCTGTCTCAGCAAGAGCTGCAATTCTTGGTGTCGCTGCCTACGGCTGAATCCAAAATCAAGATCGTGGTGGAAATGGGTGGCGGCCGTAGCTTCACCTGGAAGCCACTTACAGAGTTCTTGATGGCTGCTTAATAAAGAGCGCTACAGAATAGCGCAACACAGCTCAAATCCAATCTGCTGTAGTAGGCTAGGTCGTAAAAGATTGCCCAAAAAGATTGCCCAATTAGGGTACTGCTCGTTTGCCCGCATAACCTTTAGTATGTAAGGGTGACTAACTTGTATCGTCCCTTACGATCTCTAAGGGAGGGCTGCTGGTTCAAGCTAATCTGCGGAGCTAGCTATCAACACCTCCCTGCTGTACGAAGCTTAGCGTTGGCCTATGCTTTAGCAGGAGCTGACTGCATTGACGTAGCAGCCGATCCGGCGGTGCTGGCTGCTGCACGCGCGGGTCTGGATGTGGCAGAAACGCTGAGCCGTCAGGCAGGTCAGAGTCAGACAGGTCAGAGTCAGACAGCAGGGCGACCTTGGCTAATGGTCAGCCTTAACGACGGCGAAGACCCGCATTTTCGGAAGGCCGAGTTTGACCCAGCGCTCTGTCCTAGCGATTGCCCGCAGCCCTGCGTGCCGATTTGCCCGGTGCAGGCAATTGTTTTTGCCAAAGATGCTGCTGATTCGGGCGTAGTGGAACGTCTCTGCTATGGCTGCGGGCGCTGTTTGGCGATTTGTCCGGTGCAGCAAATCACGGCTCGTTCCTACGTCTCAACTCCGGCAGCGGTAGCGCCTCTGGTGCTGGCAGGTGCGGATGCAGTAGAAATTCACACTCAGGTAGGACGACTGACGGATTTTAGCAGGCTGTGGCAGGCAATTTTGCCTTACGTCAATCAGCTCAAGCTTGTCTCGATTAGCTGCCCGGACGGGGCGGGATTAATTGATTATTTGCAGGCGCTCTACGACTTGATGTCGCCTTTGCCTTGCGCCTTGATTTGGCAGACAGATGGCAGGCCGATGAGCGGCGATATTGGCGATGGCGCAACCCGTGCGGCAGTGAAGCTGGGGCAGAAGGTGCTGGCTGCAGGGCTACCTGGCTATGTGCAGTTAGCAGGTGGTACAAATCGTCACACGGCCAAGAAACTGAAGGCAATTGGGTTGTTAAACTCATCAGCAAGCGCTGATTTGCCTCAGGCACAGTCGTTTCAGCCTAGCCGTCGGACTAGCCATCAGATTGCTGGAATAGCTTACGGCAGCTATGCTCGATCGATTTTATCAGCCGTTTTAGCAGAACTGGAGGCAACTCAACCGCTTGCAGAACTTCCGCATCTGACGTTGCAATCACAACTCGCGACTCCCACACCCATCATGACAATTAGCTCAGAAACCGCTAGCTCACAGACCGTTTCGCTGCGTTTAGAAGATCGACCAGAGCTGCTCTGGCAAGCTGTTGAACTGGCTCGTGAGCTAGTAGCCGATCTGAAGCCTAGTGCAGTGGCCAATATGAGTAACTAACGCCAGTTTGCATCCGTTGAATTAGGTTTAAGCGATTTCTGCCTTCTCGCCAGTTCTACAGCATCGTATCGAAATATTCATGATATCTAGCGGTAACGACTTCTCCGAGCAATCAGCTCAATCCCCCGATCTATCCCCGATCCACAGTTCCGAAGGCTCATCTGCTGGCGTTCAGACCTTACCTGAACCGAGCGTTGAACCTCTGGAGATCACCGACGACTTGCCCCAGCTCTTCGAGATCTTGCCGCCGCAGGTGCGCCAAGTGCTAGAGCAGCATCCACAGCGCGACCGGCTAGTTGAAATCGTGCTGGATTTGGGTCGTCGCCCGGAGGCTCGCTTTCCAGGCAGCGCCGAATATCTCTCAGAGACAGTGGTTTCAAGAGCTGATCTGGACTACTGCATTGCGCGAATCGGCATGTTTAGCGGCGATAACCGAGCTGGACTGGAGCGCACCCTGCACCGGATCAGCGCCATTCGCAACCGCACAGGTGACGTGATTGGCCTTACCTGCCGAGTTGGGCGAGCTGTGTTTGGCACGATCAGCATGATTCGCGATCTGGTTGAGACGGGGCGCTCGATTTTGATGCTGGGTCGGCCTGGGGTTGGCAAGACAACAGCGCTGCGCGAAATTGCCCGTATCCTGGCCGACGAGCTGGATAAGCGCGTTGTGATCATCGATACCTCCAATGAGATTGCCGGGGATGGGGATGTACCGCATCCGGCGATTGGGCGAGCCAGACGGATGCAGGTTGCCCGCCCAGAGTTGCAGCATCAGGTGATGATTGAGGCGGTGGAGAACCACATGCCGGAAGTAATCGTGATTGACGAGATTGGCACGGAGCTAGAGGCGCTGGCGGCACGTACAATTGCCGAACGGGGTGTGCAGCTTGTTGGCACGGCGCATGGTAACCGGATCGAAAACCTCATGAAGAACCCGACGCTCTCAGATCTGGTCGGCGGCATCCAGTCGGTGACGCTGGGAGACGACGAGGCTAGACGACGGGGCAGCCAAAAGAGCGTGCTGGAACGCAAGGCTCCGCCCACGTTTGATATTGCGATCGAAATGCTGGAGCGCCAGAAGTGGGTGGTGCATGAAAACGTCTCGGATAGCGTAGACAGCCTGCTGCGAGGCCGTCAGCCCAACCCCCAAACCCGCAGCCTGGATGAGCGTGGCGAGATCAGGGTGACGCAGGAGCAAATTAGCCCCACGCCGCCCAACTCACCCCGACATGTACCGTTTCCAGGCGCATCCGGGTTTTCTGGATCGAGCTTTTCCGGCTCCAGTGCGGGCAAGGGTGCAAGGGCCGCTCAGGCTGGCTGGCGCAGCTCAGGTCAGATTGCGCCACTCTCAATTCCTAAAGCGACCCCGCCCAAAACCGAATCCTGGAGCTACAGTCCGCCAAGCTACAGCTCACCCATAGAATCGCTGCCGCTAGCTACCGAGCGTCAGCAGTTTGATCAGCTCTTGAACGATTCGTTTGAGGCGGCGGCAGATGACGCTGAGCTAGACGGACGGCTGATTGGCTCCAATGGCGAAGAGTTGCCGCTGCATGTCTACCCGTATGGGATTGGTCGACATCAGCTTGAGCAGGTGATTCAAACGCTGAACCTGCCTGTCGTGCTGACTAAAGATATCGACAGTGCCGATGCGGTACTGGCGCTGCGCTCTCACATGAAAAACCACTCGAAGCTAAAGCTGCTGGCCAAAAATCGGCAGTTGCCAATTCACGCCGTCAAGGCCAACAGCATTCCGCAGATTGTCCGGTCACTGCGGCGGATCTTGCATTTGGAAGATACTGGGGTGGATGAATCTGACAACCTGACGCTGCTTTACAGCAACAGCGACGATGACGAGATTGAAGCTCTGGAAGAAGCGCGGCTGGCCGTGGAGCAAATCGTGATTCCCAAAGGTCAGCCCGTCGAGCTCCTGCCGCGTTCTGGCAAGGTGCGAAAGATGCAGCATGAGCTAGTAGAGCACTATCGGCTTAATTCGGCTAGCTTCGGCGAAGAGCCAAATCGACGGCTGCGGATCTATCCGGCTTGACATCCGGCTTGACGCAAAAAAGGGGCGTGATCAGCGCCCCTCACGAATGAAAATAAATGAGCCAATTCTAAACCAAGGCGGGCACAGGTGCATTCAGGTGTGGGTAAAGCGGAAACTGGCCGCAGAGCGTCGCAATTCGCTGCTTGCAGTTTTGCGCCACCGACTCGTCTTCTGGGTTAAGTAGCCGATCGGCGATGATGTTGGCAATCTCGGTGAACTCGGGGGTGCCCATACCCCGCGTGGTCATAGCAGGTGAACCTAACCGCAGACCGCTAGTAACAAACGGCGATTCTGGGTCAAACGGCACGGTGTTTTTGTTGGCTGTAATGTTTACGCCGCTGACTAACTGATCAGCCTGCTTGCCCGTCATGCCGATTGAGCGCAGATCGACCAGCATCAGGTGATTGTCCGTACCGCCTGAGACGATCTTGAAGCCGCGCGCCTGAAGCTGCGCCGCCATTGCCTTGGCGTTTTCGATGACGTGCCCGCAGTAGGTTTTGAACTCTGGCTTCAGCGCTTCGCCAAAGGCCACAGCTTTGGCGGCGATCACATGCTCCAGCGGGCCACCCTGCGTGCCCGGAAACACCGATTTATCCAGCTTTTTGCCTAGGTCGGCATCGCGAGTCAAAATCAGACCACCGCGTGGGCCGCGCAGCGTTTTGTGCGTCGTAGTGGTGACAACATCGCAGTAGGAAATCGGGTTGGGGTGATGGCCGGTAGCGACCAGTCCGGCGATATGGGCGATGTCGGCTAGCAGGTAGGCACCGATTTCGTCGGCAATGGCACGAAACTGCTGGAAGTCAATTAGGCGCGGATAGGCTGAATAGCCGCAGATCAAGAGCTTGGGACGGTGCTTGAGAGCTAGATCGCGGATCAGATCAAAGTCAAGCTGCTCGGTTTCGGGACTGACTCCATAGTGCTGCGCCTGAAACCATTTGCCTGAGATGTTCACGGGCGAGCCGTGCGTCAGGTGGCCACCATGCGACAGATCCATGCCCATGATCGTGTCCCCTGGCTCTAGCAGCGTCAGAAACACGGCGAGGTTGGCCTGAGCGCCCGCATGGGGCTGCACGTTGGCGTGAGCTGCACCAAAGAGCTGCTTAGCGCGATCAATCGCGAGTTGCTCCGCCTGATCAACGATTTCGCAACCGCCGTAGTAGCGCTTGCTGGGCAGACCTTCGGCATATTTGTTGGTCAGGACTGAGCCTTGGGCTGCTAATACAGCCGCCGAGGTAAAATTTTCGCTGGCAATCAGTTCCAGGTGGTCGCGCTGGCGCTGTAGCTCTTTTTGCAAGATTTCAGCCACAGCCGGATCAGATTTCGCCAGAAAGTCCATGTTCGTCTGAGTCACGTGCAAGCTCCAGGGGAATAAGGTGTAAATGGGCAAATCGGCTCAGCGATCTAGGCTGAGGCTTCTACCAGACGTTCTATTACCAGACGTTCTATCGTATCGCATTGCTACTAGGCTAATGCGCCCGCTTTAGCACCCAGTTGCAGCACCTGATTCAACTTACCGCTGCGATAGCCTTCTAGATCCAGTGTGACATAGAGAAATCCATAGGCTTGGAAAGCTGCGACTAAGCTGGGTAAATCTGTGGTTAAGATGAACGGTTTAATTTCTGTCGGCGCCAGCTCAATTCTGGCTGTTTCGCCTGCGGAGCGCACCCGCAGGTTTTTCAGGCCCATCTGGCGCAGGTAACGTTCAGCTCGCCCCACTCGCTGAAGCTTCGCTACCGTGATCGCCTCGCCGTAGGGAAAGCGAGAGCTGAGGCAGGGCTGGGCAGGCTTGTCCCACCAAGGGAGTTCCAGAAGTTTCGCCAACTCGCGGACTTCTAGCTTACTCACCCCAACTTCAGCTAAGGGCGATCTGGCTCCCCGTTCCTGCGCTGCCTGAATGCCGGGGCGATAGTCTGATAGATCGTCTGCGTTCACGCCATCGACCACGTAAGGATAGCCGCGCTCTAGGGCAAGCGGTCTCAAGGTGTCGTGCAATTCGCTTTTGCAGAAGTAACAGCGGTTGACGGGATTGGAGCTGTAGTTGGGGTTGTCCATTTCGTGCGTCTGGACAATTTCATGGGCAATCCCGATTTCCGCCGCCTGAATCCGCGCGTCTTCTAGATCTTCGGGCAGCAGCGAGGGCGATTCTGCCGTGACGGCTAGGGCGTTTTCTCTCAGCGCGTCATAGGCAATTTTGGCCACCAGCGTACTGTCAATGCCGCCCGAATAAGCGACCAGGGCTCGATCCATCTCTGTGAACAGCCGCTTGAGCTGCGCCAGCTTTTCCGTCAAATTCATTGGTTAAATCCCCCAATTCTGCCCTATCGATCATGACTAATTTTTTGGAGATCGTGGGGGGTGCTGCGACAGGTGATGCACTAATGCTCGTAGCCCCAAGCGGTAGCTCTCCGCCCCAAAGCCGCTAATCTGACCGATGGCAACGGGCGCAATATAAGAGTGATGGCGAAACGCCTCGCGCTTGTAGATATTGCTGAGATGCACCTCGACGGCGGGAATTGCCACCCCTGCAATCGCATCTCGAATCGCGATGCTGGTATGCGTGTAGGCTCCGGGGTTGATCAAAATGCCGTGATGCTGATCGCAAGCTGCATGAATCGCATCGACTAACGCACCCTCATGGTTCGATTGAATTGCAGTAATCTGGGACTGTAGCGATTGTCCTTCCTGCTCCAAACCGCGATTGATGTCTTCTAAAGTCACTGAGCCATAAACCTCCGGCTCTCTGCGACCCAGCAAATTCAGATTTGGCCCGTGCAAAACCAAAACGCTATAGCGGAGCTCAGACACCGGAGCCTAGCGGCGATGCTGAGGATCTCTGACCGGCACTGGAATAGGCTCTGGTTCGGGCTGGGCTTCAGGCCCCAGCAGCGCCTCAACCAGCTTACGCGCCCACTCTCTCAGCTTTTCTAACGCCTTGTCGATATAATCCATTATTAAAACTGCTCCTTTACCTCAGCCAGGAACAACATTAAGCCAGTTGGACTTGACTTAATAAAGCTTGTATCTAACCTTACCATTCATCATAACGAATCGCTCAAAATGATCAAGGAATCACTCTACTTTTTCGAGCTGGTCGGCGCGTAGCCAGATATTGGGCGTGGGCACATAGCCAAACTGCACTAGCACGTAGTCACCTTTGGCATCTAGCACTTCGCCTTTGGTTTCAAACAGATAGGGCGACCAGCGGCTGTCGCTAGCCTGAGCTTCCAGGCTATTTTCCAGCTTTTCGCGGATAGCGCGCACCAGATCGCCTTTTTTGACTGCCATAGAGATTCCTCAATAGATTAATATCAATAGATTAATAGATTGCCAAAATTACAAACGCCCAAACGACCAGCGTTTCACTAAACTCTACTCACTAAAAGTCTATCAGGCTTCAGCCAGCGGTCAATCTTTAGCGGGCGACTGGATCGCCAGCGTGCCGTCCGGCTGTCGAGTGACGCTGCCGCCAAGGTTCTGGATCTGCTGAATCGCAATTTCGCGCGCTCGGTCGTCTGGAGCATTGCTGTAGACCATCACCCAAGCGGCTACCTGAGCCGTTCGGCTGTCCGGATTGCTAGCCAAAAAATCGGCGGTTTGCCGCGAGCTGACGGCCACCTGCTGGCTTTCGGGCAATGCCGATTGAGCGGCAAGCTGGGCAGCGGTGAGAAAAGACTGACGGGCGGCCTGGGCATCACCTGAAAACAAAAGCTGATCAATCGCCAACTGTCGCCAGCCAAGATAGGCGTTGGGCAGCACATCTGGTTTGAGCGACTGCAAGGCTTGCTGCATGATCTGATTGGAGCGCTCTGGCAGTCCGGCGTAGATGGAAGAGCTGGTAAGCAAAAAGTTGTAGGACTGGATGAAATAGGGATCGCGCTTTAGAATTACCTCAAAAAAATCGGGGCTGAGCCGATAGTCGGTTTGGCTGCGAGCCTCTTTATCACCAAAATATTGCAGAAAATTCAGGAACGTCCAGTTGGCAATCAGATTGTCAAAGCCGAAGGCGGGCAGATCTTGCAGCAAGGCTAGCCGAGCCTGTTCAGCTTCCGCATCCTGACGAATCTGCTCTATCGACGGCTTCTGATCCTGGCGCTGAATCTTCTGGAGCTGTAGAACTTGCAGTCCGCCGATTGCCGCAACGCAGAGCAGCAGGAGCGTAGCGCTGAGCAAAGCCTGAAACCAACGAGATCGAATTGGCATATATCTATCAGATTTAAGCTATCAATCAGCTATCAAGTTGAAGTCTTGCCAAGTTCTGGACTAACTTCTGGACTAATTTCTGGACTCGGTCAAACCGCTCAAATAAATCTGCCTGAGTGAACTGAGCCATTCTCAGAAGGGGAATGTCAAGATGAGAGAAGCAGAACCGCGCCTTGACCTATGCCAGATTTTCCCTCGATTGCTCAGCACTATCATGAGCGCACCAAGTATCATCCTCAAATGATGTCCAACCAGGATCTGGATTGGGCGAAGCAGCCGCTGCCCTTCAAAGACTATCCAATTGGCGCATCGTTTGATCTCAAAGCCTACCTGACCACTGAACCTAGCCCGGACGATAAAGAGCAAGAGTGGCAGCGGCTTTCGCGCCTGCTCTTTTGCACTTATGGCGTGACGGTAAGAATCAGTACTATGAATGGCGAGCCGGTCTACCTGCGATCTGCACCTTCAGCAGGTGGACTGTATCCTGTTGAAGTTTACCTGATTTCGCGCGGTACGCCACTGCTGCCGGCAGGTCTCTACAGCTATCAGCCCCAGACTCACTCGCTCATGCATTTTTGGGATAGTGATCTCTGGGCGCAGCTCCAGCGTGCTTGCTTCTGGCATCCGACGCTGGACGATACCCAGCTGGCGTTGGTGACAACTGCTGTGTTTTACCGCTCGGCTTGGCGCTATCAAGATCGAGCTTATCGCCGGGTGCATCTAGATACGGGACATCTGTTGGGGAACTTGGAGCTAGCCTGTGCGATTAACGACTATCGCCCGCACCTGATTGGCGGCTTTATGGATGAGGCCATCAACCGCCTGCTGTATCTGGATGCGGAGCAGGAGAGTGCCTTATCAGTGGTGGGGCTAGCCAATCTGCTGGAACTCCGCCAAAACCTGTCGCTGCGACCAACGGCGCTGGCCTCCAAGACCCAGATTGACTACCCGGAGATCCCGGACGGTGAGCTATTGGGCTACTTGCATCAGGCCACCGCCATTCCCGAAATTCCGAATCCGCCCGCGCTGAGATCCCTAGTGGCCGAACGCCGCGATCAGGTGGTGCCCCAAACTGACAAGTACAACTTTCCGTTTTGCCTAAAGCTGCCCACCGCCGCGCCGCCAATTGACTGGGGCGAAGGCTTAATTGAGCTAGAGAAAACAATCATCCGGCGACGCTCCACCCGCGCCTACAGTGGTGAAACCCTCAGCCTTGAGGAGCTCAAAGCATTGCTCGACTTCACCTACCAACCGCAGAACTACATTGAGCAAGGGCTAGATCGCAGCCCCGACTATTTCGATCTGGGACTGATTGAGACGTTTATTGCCGTGTCGGGCGTGGATGGCCTAGAGGAAGGCTGTTACTACTACGCGCCCCGGTCGCAGGAACTGCGGCAAATTCGCTTCAAAAACTTTCGCCAAGAGCTGCATATGCTCTGCCTTCAGCAAAATCTGGGGCGGGATGCAGGCGCGGTACTGTTTCACACGGCAGACTTGGACAAGGCAATCGCGCAGTATGGCGACCGCGCTTACCGCTATCTGCATATGGATGCTGGACATCTGGGGCAGCGGCTGAATCTGGCGGCAATTCAGCTGGGACTAGGCGTGAGCGGCATTGCCGGATTTTTTGACGATGCGGTGAACGAGGTGCTAGGGATTCCTGCTGACGAGGCCGTGCTCTACATCACAACCCTGGGACAGCCAAAATCGGGCGTTTAGAGCGCGCTGCTAGATATCTTAAATGTTGAGTCACTAAGTTGAATCACTATCGTTGCTGGAGCCAGAAAATGCTGGGAACTCAGAACCTATCGACCTTTATCTTGGCTAGCTTTTTGCTCTGGATTACGCCAGGGCCAGACACCCTGTATATCCTGGCGCGGAGCGTTGCGCAGGGTCGCCGAGCAGGTTGGGTATCGGCTTTGGGCAGCAGTACGGGACTGCTGGTTCACACGGCGTTTGCGGCCTTTGGGCTCTCAACCATCCTAGCGACTTCGGCATTGGCATTTATGCTGATCAAACTTGCTGGAGCGGCCTATTTGATCTATTTGGGGTTTGAGGCTTTGCTGAAGAAATCGCAGCCTGTAGCCGCAGCCAAAACGCCGCTCATGGGTAGCTGGCAGCTCTACCGTCAAGGGCTTATGACCAATCTCTTTAATCCCAAAGTGGCTATCTTCTTCTTGGCGTTTCTGCCGCAGTTTGTGGATCCAACCACGAATCTAGGGGCGCTGCCGTTTCTGCTGTTAGGGGGATTTATTGCAATGGGCGCCACGGTCTGGTGTTTAGTCCTTGCAGCATTTGCGTCAAAAGCCACAAACGCAGTCCGCAGAAACGCCAGAATGTCAGGCTGGCTGGAGCGTCTGGCCGGATGCCTGTATATTGCGCTGGGGCTAAATCTGCTCAAAAGCAAAGCCCAGCCCATATAAGCTACTGCCCCACTAAGCTGCCTTGGCGCTCAGCACATCCTTCAGCGCATAGACCACCTGCTGCTGCTGCTCTTGGCTCAGCTCTGGGAACATCGGCAGCGAAATCACCTCCTGCGCCACACGCTCGGTGATGGGCAACTGTCCTGGCCGGTAGCCGAGATTCGCGTAGACGGGCTGAGCATGCAGTGGCAGCGGATAGTAGAGCGCCGTGCCAACTCCCTGCTGCTGAAGGCTCTGGCGGATTGCGTCACGCTCTGAGCTAGTCTGGGCTGCCACCCGAATCGTGTACTGATTCCAAACGCTCTCGCCGCCCGTTGGAGCTTGGGGCGTGACGAGGCCAGGAACGTGAGCCAGCCAGCTGTGGTAGCGAGCGGCAATCCGGCGGCGGCTATCATTCCAGGCTTCGAGGTGGCGCAGCTTAATCTGCAAGATCATCGCCTGAATCGTGTCGAGGCGGCTGTTGACCCCAATCTCTTCGTAGCGGTAGCGCTGCGTTTGGCCGTGGTCACGCAGGCGGCGCAGCTTGGCGGCAAGGGCGACATCTTGCGTCGTGATTGCGCCCGCATCGCCACAGGCTCCCAGATTTTTGGTGGGATAGAAGCTGAAGCAGCCAATATGCCCGATGCTGCCAGTCCTCGCACCTGCCCAGGTTGCGCCCGCAGACTGAGCGCAGTCTTCGATCACCCAAAGCTGACCTGCCTCAGCAATCGCCATCAGCCGTGTCATATCTGTCGGCTGACCAAATAGATGCACTGGAATGATTGCCCTGGTGCGCTCGGTAATCGCAGCTTCTAGCAGATCCAGGTTGAGATTGAAGCTCCCAGGCTCAATATCGACAAAGACGGGCGTCGCGCCGACCGCGCTGATCGTTTCAGCCGTGGCGAAAAAAGTAAACGAGCTGGTAATCACCTCATCTCCCGCGCCGATATTTAGCGCCCGCAGCGCTAGAAACAGCGCATCTGTGCCGGAATTACAGCCGATTGCCTCTTTGACCCCAATATATGTAGCGAACTGCTGTTCAAAATTCTCGACTGCCGCGCCGCCAATGTACCGTCCAGAAGCCAGGATTTCGAGCACGGCTTGGCCAATCTCATCCCCAATCAGCTGATACTGTTGACTTAACTCAAACGCTGGAATAGAACTCACTCGCTTACACCACAAGTCACAACTGGAAGAATCATCTGGCCAGCGGCCAGCTTAGCCTCACTGGATTATCTTCTACCATGATTTTGCCAGCGCTGAAATCATCTTGGAATACCGACCGGAGATTCAAAGCGCGAAAATATCGGCTTTTGGGCGATTCTTGTAGGCAATTCTGGCGGACTCGTTGCAAAATTGGAAACCAGAGACAAGCCGTCTAGCTTTCCCAGTTTAATAAAAGCTAGTTCGGTTTACGAACTGGTTCTTGGGTTATGCCGCCGGGTGACTGTGGAGTTGGCTCAGCCGCTTTTGCAGTTGCCCTCTTTAGGCTGAGATAAACCGGGGAACCATTTCGGGTTTGAAATCATCAAGCTGATAGGACTGCTGAGCCGGGACTGTTGAGCCAGGACTGCTGAGCCGGGACTGCTGAATTAGACTTCAGTCCGGCAGCTTTCAGCATTGTCCGGTAAACTGGCAAACTGTAGGCAACCCGTTAGGCGAACCGTTAGGCAATCGGTGTGAGCAGCTATGGCAAACCCCAACTCATTTCGGAATTTGGCCAACAACCTTGTCAGCCAGGGGCAGCTTCAGGCGCTATGGCGCAACCCTTCGGCCATTGCCGCTATCGCCTCGCTGCTGGCGCATGGACTGCTGTTTGCGGCTTTGCCCTTGCTGCCGCGACAGGAAGTGAGAGCCAAAGAAGCTGATATTAAAGATCCGGTTTCGATCACCGAGCTGACTCCGGCTGAGCAAAGTCGCCTGCCCGATATGGTGACGCTGCCGCCAGTTGAGCTACCACCCATTTCCTCTGCTCCCAAAAACGGCAGTTTGTTTACGCTGCCCAGCCTGTCTCAGCCCAACACGCGCACTAGCATCACGCCCTCTGATTCGCTGCTGGCACCGCCGCCGCCGCTGCCTATCTTTATCCCGCCGATTTTGCCCCCCACTCAGTTTCCGTCATTCAGCACAATCCAGATTCCTCCAGCCCAGCCTGCTCCCGTGCGCCCTGTGCAGCCTCAAGCCTCAGATTCTCCGGCGGCTATGCCCTCCCCCAGCCTCTCTCCCGCTGCGCCTGTCTCCCCCTCAGCGGCAGCTGACTCCCCGCCTGCCTCACCCTCAGCCGAGGATCTCAACCCCGATCAGGTCGCCGCTCAGCCTGAGCCACAGCCCAGCCCAGCTCGCACCGAGGCCGATATTCAGCAGGATCTGATTGCTCGTCAGCAGGAGCTGCGTGAGCTGTATACTTTCAGGCCAGAAGGCACCAGCGTTGAGGCGGCCAACAGCTCGTTTTTGAGCTGGTATGGCGAGGCCATGGGCAAAGACTATGGTGAAGGCGAAGCCGAACCTACTCAGGAAGAAGTGACGGCAGACTATCTGAAAGTTGGCTGTCCGCTCAAGAAAACCCAGCGGGCGGTTGTGGGGGTTGTCGTCGATGCCGAAAGCCAGATTGTGGGTGATCCGAGGCTGCTGAAAAGCTCTGGCTACGGGTTGTTCAATCAAGAAGCTCTCCAGGTGGCTAAGGCTCACGAGTTCAAGAATGAATCTGGCGGTAACCAGGTCTATCTGCTGGGGGTCAACTTCAAGTACAGCGAGGAAGTCTGCCCACCCGGATTTAGCCCGATTGCGCCTGCGGGCTAAGGCTCAGCTCATCACCTGCGACCAGGTTGTGACCAAAAAGATAATTAGCACTGCCAGCGCCAGCAAGCCCTGGATCAAGTTGCCCAGCACCGTCCCGACTAGAATCCCGAGTCCAGCTTTCAGCGCTACCATCAGGTTTTTTCGATAGATAAGTTCGCCGATAATTGCACCCAGCAGGGGGCCAATCAGCAGCCCCAAAAACGGTCCGCCAAACGGCAGCGCGGGCAGCAGGCCAAAGATACCCACTAGCAGTCCCACGATTGCCCCAATCTGCCCCCATTTGCTAGCTCCAGCCTGCTTCGCGCCCAAGTAGCTCGCCAAAAAGTCGATTGCCACGCTGCCCAACCAGGCCGCCACCGCTACAATCAGCGGTAGCTCAACGCTGCGAAAGCCATGCACCACTCCCCAGACCACAATGGCGGCCACCGAGAGGATAAGCCCCGGTATGCCCGGTATGACTGCCCCCACGATACCAACGACCATGACAGCCACCAACAGCCAGTAGAGCAGTGCTATTTCCATCGATTTAACGTCCTGTGTTGCCTGAGTTTGGGCTGTAGAGTTCAAGTAGATCTAAGTGGGCTTCAGCTCTGATTCCGCCAGTTGCAGCGTGTTTTCCAACTTGTCTGCCAGTCCGGCGATCCAGGTTTCATCTTGCTGGGTGTAGCTGCGCGGCGCGTTTGCCCCCAAAATCAACGCGCCTTGACTGCCAATCGGCTGCACAATCACGCCCTGCGTATTTTCGGGCAGATAGCTAAATTCTACGCCGCCGGGATAGAGCTTGAGGTTGACCAGATAGACTGGCTTCTGGGTTTTAAGCACCCGCTGCAAAATTACTCCAGGTGTCACCTCGGCCTCGCGCCCTAGCACGCCTCGCCGCAGCAGCAGCGTTCCGCCATACCAGACCAAAACCGAGCGCGTTACCGTATTGGTCAGCAGCAAATGCGACGCCCAAGCCAGCTCGGTTTTCACCGCGTCGGGTAGATCGGGAGCTAGCTCAAAGCCCTGCTCGCCGACTAGTTCCACCGCATCGGGCAGCTTAGGCTGAATCCGCTGCCAGAGCAGTCCCGTTAGGATCAGCACGGCGCTGATGATGACGCCCACCGCATCTGAGCGTGCCTGCGAGTCCGTCAGCGCCTGGGTGAGCAGCCGATTAATCAGCAACAGCGTTCCGGCCATTACGCCAACGGCGATTGGGAGCTGTCGTAAAACCTGGTTTTGGTCGGGTCTGGCCATGCAGTCACGCTCGATTTACCCACCATTTTGGCAGAAATCAGCTATCCTAAAGTCCGAAAGTTGCTTGAAGTTATCACCCGCTCAACTCGATCACCAGAACCTGACGTGCTAAATCTCATTGGCGGACTTTTCTCCATCTTTGTCGGCGCGACTCCTAGCCCCCCACCGCTGCAAACCACCAACTGGTCGCCCTGGATGCAGCCTGACTGGGTGCTATCGCTGGCGGCTCCTAGCCCCGACCCAATTGCCGAACTCGCGGTACAGCAGCATCTCAGCGCTCTGACCCGTCTGGGGCTACCCAGCCGCGCTCAGGGAGTCTGGATGCAGACAGGCGACCAGGTGTTGGTGAACCATCAGGGCGATACACCGCTTTCTGCCGCCTCGCTCACCAAAGTAGCGACAACGCTGGCGGCGCTCAGCACCTGGGGCACAGAGCATCAATTTGAGACGGTGTTTAGCACCACAGCTCCGGTGCAGGCGGGCGTGGTGCAGGGCGATTTGATTGTGCAGGGCGGTGGCGATCCGTTTTTTGTTTGGGAAGAGGCAATCGCGGTGGGCAATGCTTTGAACCAGGCTGGAATTCAGCAGGTGACGGGCAGGCTGATCGTGGCGGGCAACTTTACAATGAACTTTGAGGACAGCGCGATCACGTCGGGCGAACTGCTGAAGCAGGGGCTAAATGCCGATCTCTGGTCGGGCGAGGCGGAAACGCAGTATCAGCAGCTTGCGCTCGGAACCGCCCGTCCGCGCATCGTGATTGCAGGCAGCGTCGAGCGCGGTGAACTGCCCGCCAATGCTCAGCCAATTCTGCGCCGTCAGTCGATGCCGATGGTTGATCTAGTTAAGGCAATGAATATCTACAGCAACAACATCATGGCGCAGATGTTGGCCGATTCGGTAGGCGGAGCCGCCGCTGTCTCCCAGCAGGTGTCGGAACTTACCCAGATTCCGCAGGCCGAAATTCAGCTGCACAACGGCTCTGGGCTAGGCACCGAAAATCGTCTGTCGCCGCGAGCCGTTGCTGCAATGCTCTCAGCCATTCAGCGCTACCTGCAAGCCCGCAACCTGACCATTGCTGACGTTTTTCCGGTAGTCGGACGCGACGGCGGCACGCTCGCAGGCCGGAGGCTCCCCAGCGGCACGGTGATCAAAACCGGAACGCTGAACGAGGTTAGCGCCCTAGCTGGCGTGTTGCCGACCCGCGATCGCGGACTGGTCTGGTTTGCGATCATCAACTCAGGACAAGGCGACCTGGGCACATTTCACTATCAGCAGGATGCCTTGCTCTCAGCGGTTGACCAGACTTGGGGAACGGCAGATTTGGTGGCGCTTCAGCCGCATAATCGCGACAGCTCGAATCGGCTGGGTATCTCGCGGCGCAATCAGCTTCAGCAGGCGCTAGAGCAGGCGTTTTAGCAATCATGCTGAAGTTTAGCCGCCCGGAACCAAGTCCTGTCCCGGCACAATCTCGGTGACAACTCGCCCGCCGCTGACCACCACCTTGCGGTCTTGCAGCTTGCCGACGGCTTTACCGCCCCGCAGCGTAGCAGGCGGATCGGGCTGGACGTAGACTACGTTGCCCAGCGCCGTCACTTCCTGCGAGTTCATCTTCCAGGTCAGGTCATCGGAGGTGAGCTTCGACTGATTGCGAGCTGAGATCGCGTTGACGCTGCCGTTGAAGTAGGCAACTTTTGGCTCTAGCTCCATGCGGCCTCGGTTGGCGGTAATGCGGATTTGCTGCTGCTGGTTCAGCACCAGAATTGGCTGGTCGGACACCAGCGTTTGGTTAGGGATATCCCAGACCAAAGAGTTGCCGCTAATTTGCAGGGCTGGGTCAACTACGGCAAGCTGGGCGTTTTGCTTTAGGTGGGCAATTCGTTTGACCAAATCGACATCGACAGCGTTGGCGGTAGCCTGGTCGGTCGGCTGATCATTTTGCAGTCTTTGAGCCAGCAGTGGACTTTTGCCTACCAGCTTCTGATCTTTCAGCAGCCAGGTAATTTGCTCAGTCTGGATGCGGAGCTTTGGATCTTGGGTAAGAGCATCAACTTTGCCCGACAGTTCCGCCCGCCGCTGCTTGTTAAACAGCTTGATCTGGTTGGCCACGAGCTGCACCTGCGGATGGGCGCCGCGCAGATTGCCGCGCATAATCAGCAAATCCTGCTGCGGCTGCCATTCGAGTTGATTGGCGCGCAGCACGGCTCCGCTCTGCACGTCAGTGGTGACGACATTGCCGCGCAGTAGGATCTTGTCGCCGCTACTGAGAATCTCGCCCGTGTTGGCCTGCACCCGATAGATCGGCTGACCGTCCTGATAGAGCTGCCCAGTTGGGGACTTTACCTTAGCCGTTTTTTTATCGGCTGAAGAAACGACCTCTGCGGCTTTCACTTTCCATTGGATGCGCCCCTGCTCGTCTGCTTCTTCTAGGGTGATGTTGTTGAAGGTGAGGTCTTTGTTGATTTTGGTGGGTGTCTCCGGATCAGATGGTACCGCCTGGTTCTGTGGACGACAGCCATTTGCGCCCAGCAGCAACAGCAGCCCTGCACTGACGCAGAGCCTGAGCCAACCTTGCTTTTTGTAATCGCACATTTTTCTTATTCGTCCTCGACCGCATCTTCAACTAGGCCAATGCCCGATAAGGGGCGGTAGGTGTAGCCCTGACGCGGCGTTTTCTGGATATCTTCTTTAATCGTATCTAGGTCAATATAGCGGTCGGCGACGTTGATCAAGCTGTCGCTAGTCATTGAGCGCAGGCTGACCACTTCGACCCGCACGCCTCGGTAGCTGACGGCATCGACCGCATAGGCCAAGTCGCCATCGCCGCTGACCAAAACTGCCGTGTCGTAGGAGCCAACCAGCGCCATCATATCGACTGCAATTTCCACGTCCAGGTTCGCCTTTTTGGAGCCGTCGGGGAGCTGCACCAAATCTTTGGAAATCACCCGGTAGCCGTTGCGCCGCATCCAGAGCAGAAAGCCCTGCTGCTTTTCGTTGGTGCGATCAACGCCAGTGTAGAAAAAAGAGCGCAGTAGCCGCGAACCTGCCGTCAGACGACACAGCAGCTTGGTGTAGTCAATTTCAATGCCGAGCTGAAGCGCTGCATAAAACAAGTTGGAGCCATCAATAAAGATGGCGACTCGACCTCTATTTTCTAAAACCTGCTCGGGTGTAAATAGGGTTTCGTTTTCTAGTGAATTATTGAACATGCTTTTTCTATACTCCATATTCTATTGAAAGAGCTAGTTAGCCAAAAAGTTAAGTAGCACAAATGTAAACAATTGGAAAATGTTAAGTTTTATTGAGCCTAGCTATACTTGATTCTAAACTGCTGCTGTGGGTTTCCACTATCAGCCTATCCCAATCAATCGTTAAAAAACCTTAAACAAAGATTGAGTAATTGCTCCTTTTTTGGTTAATTTGTTTTACAGTTCCAGCCTTTGAAACACGGGTTCGGGTTGTCCTAGTGCTTGTCCGGGCGACAAGATGCCCCAGATTGCATGGCGCTCGAAGGGTAGCTGCGCGCCAATATCGGGCTGATTAAAATCAGCGGTAAAGCCAAGCTGTTGATAGATCGCATTGCTGAGCGTCGGCACGATGGGCGAGAGCAGATAGGCCACCAGCCGCACTGACTCCAGCACTGCGTAAAGCACCTGCTCCAGCTCGTTTTGCTTGCCCTGCTTAGCCAGCGCCCAAGGAGCCTGCTCGTCTACATATTTATTGCCAATCCGCGCTAGCGCCAGAGTCGCTTCGCAAACCTGGCTAAAGGCCAGCTCGCTATAAGCCTTGGCGGCTAAAGCTCCTAGCCCTGCTGATTTAGAACGCAGCGGTTCTGCCAGCGGCATAGACTCAAGCTGCACAGCAGGCACTTTCTGGTCACAGTATTTATGCGCTAGCCGCAGCGTCCGGTTGAGCAGATTGCCTAGATCGTTGGCCAAATCGGCGTTGAGCGTATTCACAAACCGCTCTTCGCTGAAGTCGCCATCTCGGCCAAACTCAATTTCCTTTAAAAAGTAATAGCGAACCGCATCGGCGCTGTAGCGATTCACCAGATCGACAGGATCAATCACGTTGCCCAGCGTTTTGCTAATCTTCTGGCCATCTTTGGTAAGAAACCCATGCCCAAACACCCGCTCCGGTAAGGGCAATCCTGCCGACATCAGCATGGCTGGCCAGTAAACCGCGTGAAAGCGCAAAATATCTTTGCCAATCAAATGAATATTGAACGGATACCAGACGGCAGTGGCGTTCTCTAGCGTTGGCTCTTGCTCTGGCTCCAGCAGCGCCGTCACGTAGGCCAGCAGCGCGTCAAACCAGACGTAGATTGTTTGCGCTGGATCGACGGGCAGCGGAATCCCCCAAGCCACGTTCACCCGCGAGATCGAAAAATCCTGCAAGCCTTGCCCTACGAAGCTCAGGACCTCGTTGCGGCGGCTCTCCGGCTGAATAAACTCCGGCTGCGAGGCGTAGAGCTGCTCTAAATGACTCTGGTAGGCCGAGAGCCGAAAAAAATAGTTCTGCTCGTCGCGCCATTCCACCTGTTTATTCGGGTGCAGCGGGCAATGTTTGTCGGCCAGCAGATCGCGCTCTTCTTTGAATTCCTCGCAGGAGACACAGTACCAGCCCTGCTGCTGCCCCTGATAAATATCGCCCTGCTCCCAGACGCGCTGAAAAAACTGCCGGACAATTGCCTCATGCCGAGGGTCGGTGGTGCGAATAAAACTGTCTACCTGGATGTTTAGCAGCTCCCAGAGCGACAGAAACTCTTTGGCAATCAGATCGCAGTGCTGCTGTGGCTGTCGTCCCATTGCCTCTGCCGTCCGCTCAATCTTCTGCCCATGCTCGTCGGTTCCGGTCACCAGCCGCACGGCTCGACCCTGCAAGCGCTGAAACCGCGCCACGACATCTGCGGCAATCGTAGTGTAGGCGCTGCCAATATGCGGAATATCGTTGACGTAATAGATTGGGGTCGTGATGGCAAAGGTGGCTGAGTTCGGAACGCTAGCATCCATGAGGAATTAGAACCAATCTGAATTACCCATCACTATACTCGAAGCCGGAAAACTTGTTTTTCCGGAACCCCCTAATCGACCAATAGAGATACCAAGCACCTGCCGCAATCTCCTAAAATTAGAGAGCTTCAGCCATTCGGCACAATATTGGCAATTAATGACAGGGCAAAGTCCACTTCTCCTATCCCGCCAGCTACTTGCGCTTGCAGGTACTCGCATCTATTCACACCACCCAGATCGGATTCCTCAAGATACTGCCGTGATTGTGGTCAGTAACCATCGCAGCTTTCTGGATGCGCCTGTGCTGATGGCAGCGCTCAACCGCCCGATCCGATTTGCCTGCCATCACTACATGGGACAAGTACCGCTGTTGCGCGACTTTATTCTGCGGCTGGGCTGCTTCCCGCTCGATGCAGTTGATCAGCGGCAGCAGAGCTTCTTTCACCAGGCGACCCAGCTCTTGCAAAGTCAGCAGATGGTTGGCATTTTCCCAGAAGGGACTGAGCCAATGGTGCATCTTACCGACAGCCATGACATGGGCGAGTTCCATCGTGGCTTTGCCCATCTGGCGCTGCGGGCGCCAGTCGAGCATTTGGCCGTGCTGCCTGTCGCCATCGTCTCGCAGCAGGAAACCACAAAATTTCCGGTGCCGCTGAAGCTGCTGAGCTGGTTTGACCCCTCTGAGCCGCTGTTTAATCAGGAAGGCTGGCATCCAATGGTGCTCTATCAGCGGGCAGACGTGCTGGCGGGTCGCCCACTCTGGATTACGAATTCCCAGCGGCAGAGCTATCAGGGCAAGCAGGCGCGCAGCGTCGTCACTGATTTGATGGGGCATTGCCAGACTGAAATTAAGGGCTTGCTTCAGCAAATCTAGCCCTAAAGCTTGATATAGTTGCTCCAAGCAATTGCCATAGAACATGACATCAGCCTATCTGCTTGCGCTGCGCTCGCCTCGTCCGCCTCGACCCAAAGCGGCTCTGTTGATCTATTTACCGGGTGGAGACGGCACGGGACAGCTTTTCTATCGGCAGCTGGCAGGCTTGGAGCAGGTCTTCGATATTCGCTGTCTGGAAATTCCAGCTAATGATCTCACCGGCTGGGAGCAGCTCGTGGCGCAGGTTGTGGCGCTGGTGCAGATTGAGCTGAGGCAGGGGGAACGTCCGGCGGTCTACCTCTGCGGCGAGTCCTTTGGCGGCTGTCTGGCGCTCAAGGTGATCCAGCATTCGCCAGAGCTGTTCGATCGCCTGATTTTGGTCAACTCGGCCTCTGCGTTCAACCGAGATTCCTGGCTCTACTGGCTCTCGTTGCTGGCCTATCCAGTGCCCGATCCGCTCTATCGGGCCTTCTGGCTGGGATTCCTGCCTATTCTGGCGGCGCTCCAGCGGATCGAAGCCAAAGACCGCCGCACATTGCTGAATGCAGTCCAGATGATGACCCAAAAAACTTCAATCTGGCGGATGTCTCTGCTGCGGGAGTTTCAGCTCAGCAACGCTCAGCTTCGGCAGATTAACCAGCCCACGCTGATTGTGGCCAGCGAACGCGACTGCATTTTAGATTCCGTACGGGAGGCCCATCGACTCAGCCGCCTGCTGCCGCAAGCGCAAATCCACATTTTGCCTGAGAGCGGCCATGCCTGCTTGTTAGAAGCCGATGTCAATTTACACCAAATCTTGGCTGCCGTTAATTTTCTGCCGCAGCCAGCTAGCCAATCTGTGAGCTGAATTCGTAAGCTAAATTTGTGAGCTGAACTCAAGGCTGAACTTACAAGCTGGCAAAGCGGTCGGTGGCCTCAATTAACGCGCTGCGAATCCCCGGCTCGGTCATGGAATGTCCAGCATCAGGCACGACGATGAATTCAGATTCGGGCAGGGCTTGATGCAGCTCCCAGGCCGAAATCATTGGGCAAACCACATCGTAGCGGCCTTGCACAACTACAACTGGCAGATGCCGAATTTGATCGCAGTTTTGTAAAAGCTGGTCTTCGGTCGCCAAAAAGCCCTTATTCACAAAGTAATGACACTCAATGCGGGCAAAGGCTTCCGCAAAGTGAGCTTCGCCCAGCTTCTGCTGGAGGCTCAGATCAGGCAAAAGCTTGCTGGTGCTTGCCTCCCAAACTGACCAAGCTCGGGCCGCAGCGGTGCGGATCTCGGCATCTGGGCTAGTTAACTGGCGGTAATAAGCGGCGATCAAATCACCGCGCTCCGCCATCGGAATTGGCGCTAGATAAGCCTCCCAGGCATCTGGAAACAGATAGCTCGCGCCTTCTTGATAAAACCAGCGCAGCTCTTTGGATCGCAGCAAGAAAATCCCGCGCAGAATCAGCCCCGAACAGGCAGTCGGATGCGCCTGACTATAGGCTAGCGCCAGCGTGCTGCCCCAGCTTCCTCCAAACACGACCCATTGCTCAATTCCCAAATGCTGCCGAATTTGCTCAATATCGCCGACCAAATCCCAGGTGCTATTTTGGTTCAGCTCGGCGTGAGGCAGGCTTCGCCCGCAGCCGCGCTGGTCAAACAGCACAATCCGCCACTGCGTGGGGTCAAAATATCGGCGGTAAATCGGGTCAATGCCGCCACCGGGGCCGCCATGCAGGAAGACCACCGGTCTGCCGTCAGGATTGCCTGCCTGCTCCATGTAGAGGCTGTGCAGCTCCGAAACTTGCAGACGCTCAGTTTGGTAGGGTTCAATTGCGGGATAAAGCTCTTTCATGCAGGCTCTCTCATGCAACCTGTTGGAGTCCAAAGCCGTAGTTTAAGATCGAATTAGAACTTTTAGCGTTTTCAGTCCAAAAACTTAGCTCATGTCCATGTCTTGGCGACTTCATCAAATTTTTTACCTAGAACAAGGCGAAACCCGCCTTTATGGAGAGCTAATTCAATTTGTGGAAGAGCGCCATCTTTGCTGGCTGCGCCCAATTGCGCTGCACTGCCAGTCTCGGAACGATGCTTCTACAGGTGAAGCTTTTTATGATCTGAGGCAGGGGGCAGATCTGATCTGCCCTGATACACTGCTGCATCTGGCGCTGGATCACGAAGTGCTGCCGATACTCACTCAATTACATGATCTTAAGGACGAAGCCGCCTCATCCCACAATGCTGACCGACTGCGACAATTTGTCCAGCAGCTCTGGCAGGCGGAGCCAGAGGCATTTCAGCAGTGAGCTTAGCGGTAAGCACAAATAAACTAGTAGGCTAATCCATGACTGGGGACGAGCCGAATCCGACCCGCATCCATCTCAGCCATCAGGAGTTCTAGCGCCTCAAAGTCTGCGTCCGAAACATGGCCGAGGCGGGTTAGCTCGCAGTTGATTTCATTTTCGATATCGGGAGTCAACTGCTTGATGTAAAGTGCTTTGGCGACGAGTTGACGAATCATATGAGTTGGTTTCATGCTTCATCTCCTGCAAGGTAAGGCGAGGGCAATCTTAGATCCAATCTTCTGTCGGGCGCTGCCTAAGGCCGATGATAGCTGTCAGTAGGCTGGGTGATATTCATCACAGAACCCAGATCGGCAGAGGATTCGCATCCTTGGAAGATGATCTTTACTCCACTTTCGGCAGCTTGAATTCCGGATGACACAAAAAGTATTCGATTTGGCGGCAGTAAAGCGCTTTCTTCATCAAAACTTCATAGTGGAACCTGGATATTCATGGAACGTCTGATTAGCTAGTACAGAAGCAGCTGTAGAACTGAAAATCCATAGGCATCTGCGGCAATAGCTAGAACCCAGCCATTGCCCCAATCATTTACCTAGCCACCAGCTTGTTCAGAACTTAACTTGGCTCTTTACAAAAAATAAAGATTCTGCGAACCTGTTCTCAAAAGATGGCTTCTGCTGTCAGTGCAAGGCTATCTTTTTGATTACTCTGAGTTACGGACTGTACTGTACTGAGTTAGCTGTCTTGGGTTTCTGGAAAACTTCTGGTCGCCGAATCATGCCAGCAGCTTCTCTTGGTAGCTGTTAGGCTCCGAAACTTGATCAGAGCTAGATCTTGATCCACCGTTCCTATCCTGTAGCTCTGTTTCTACAACGCTGTTCCCGTAGCACTGTTCCCGTAGCACTGTTCCCGTAGCACCATTCTCATAGCACTGCTCCCCTAGAGACTTGCAGTTAGAACCATTAGCTGTGCAGACTTAGAATCATCATCATGCAAGAAAGCTCTTCGACCCCAACTGGAACAATCATTCAGCTCAGCGGCCAGATTAGCTCCGCGACCATCGCCGAGCTTCAGCAGCAGCTTGTAGAAGCACTGGCAGCTACAGCTTGTAGTTCGCTCTCCTTGGATATGAGCCAAGTTGAAGCTTTAGACAGCGCCGGACTGATGCTCTTAGTTTCAACGTTGACGTTAGCGCAACGTCTCAACAAGCAATTCAGCCTGTTCGGAGTTTCTCCGTCGGTGCGGATCATTTTTGAGCTAACCCAGCTCGATCGCGTTTTCAACATTCTCGAAAAACTGCCTCAGCCGTTGTCGCAGGCTGCGGCGGCTTAAGCCATCGTGGACTGTACTCGCAAGGTTGCTCAGGATTGGTCTCTGTATGAGGCTGAGAGACTAGACTAGAAGCAGTCAACTCTCGGTTAGGACGTAGTTCCCTTGGCAGCAGCAGGCGTTCAGCAACTACTCACGGATATTCTGCGCCCAGCCCGCTATTTGGGTAACGAGCTGGGTGCGGTTCACAAACCCTGGGACAGCGCTAGCTTGCGCTGGGTTTTGACCTACCCCGAAGTTTATGAGGTGGGCGCGTCCAATCTGGGGCATATCATCCTCTACAGCATTCTGAATGCTCAGCCGCGTCAGCTCTGTGATCGCGCCTATTTGCCTGCGGCTGATTTGGCAACCAAGCTGCGTGACAGCTCAACGCCGCTGTTTGCCGTAGAGTCTGGGCGGAGCCTGCGCGAATTTGACATCTTGGGGTTCAGCCTCAGCTACGAGCTAGGGGCAACCAATATTTTAGAAATGCTGTCGCTGGCGCAAATTCCGCTGACCCGGCAGGAGCGAGGCGCAGCGGGCGACTATCCGCTGATTTTTGCAGGCGGGCAGACGGCAACTTCTAATCCAGAGCCTTACGCCGATTTCTTTGACTTCATCGCGCTGGGTGATGGCGAGGAGCTGCTGCCCGAAATTGGCCTAGTGCTGGAAGAAGGCAAGGCAGCAGGTTTAGATCGCGAAACGCTGCTGCTGGATTTGGCGCAGGTGCCGGGAGTCTACGTGCCGCAGTTTTACGAGATGCAACCCGATGGGTCAGTGGAGCCTCACCAAGCTGACCTGCCTGCTCGCATCTTACGTCGGGTCGCTACACCCATTCCGGCTTACTCAATCGGCTTGGTGCCCTATGTAGAAACGGTGCATGATCGGCTGACGATCGAAATTCGGCGCGGCTGTACGCGGGGCTGTCGGTTTTGCCAGCCCGGAATGCTGACGCGGCCTGCCAGAGACGTAGAGCCAGAGCAGGTTGTGGAAGCAATTGAGCAGGGAATGCAGGCTACGGGCTACAACGAGTTTTCGCTGCTGTCGCTGAGCTGCTCTGACTATCTGGCGCTGCCCGCAGTCGGCATGGAAATCAAAAATCGGCTGAAGGGTGAAAACATCTCGCTGTCATTACCCAGCCAGCGGGTGGATCGCTTTGATGAGAACATTGCTAATATTTTGGGCGGCACGCGGCAGGGTAGCCTCACCTTCGCGCCAGAAGCAGGCACGCAGCGGCTGCGCGACATTGTGAATAAGGGGCTAAATAACGAAGAACTGCTGCGCGGAGTCAGAACGGCTTTTGAGCAGGGTTGGGATCGCATCAAGCTCTATTTCATGATTGGCCTACCGGGTGAAACGGACGCGGACGTACTGGGGATTGCCGAAACGCTGCGCTGGCTGCAACGCGAATGTGCGGGACACGGACGCAAGCGGATCGGCTTCAACGTCACGATTTCCAACTTCACGCCCAAGCCGCATACACCGTTCCAGTGGCATTCTGTTTCGACTACAGAATTTGAGCGTAAGCAGCGGTTGCTCCGCCAGGAATTCCGCAGCATTCGCGGCCTCAAGGCCAATTTCACAGACGTACGCATCTCGGCCATGGAGGATTTTGTCGGGCGAGGTGATCGGCGGCTCTCGGCTGTCGTCAAGCGAGCCTGGGAACTAGGAGCCGGGATGGATGCCTGGTGGGAAAGCCTCGATCAAGCCTATGCGGCCTGGACGCAGGCTATCACTGAATCTGGGCTGGCTAGCAAGTATCGGCAGATAGAGAGCGGTGAGTGGAGTTTTCCGGGTGGAGCCGAGCATCTACCCGATCAGCCCGCTACAGCGCTGCTGGATTTGCCGCTGCCTTGGGATCATCTCGACACGGGAATCGACAAGCAGTGGCTGAAAGCAGACCTCCAGCTCGCTCTAGAAGCCGCGACGGTTCCTGACTGCTCGTTTGAAGGCTGCTCGCACTGCGGCGTTTGTGGCTCTGATTTTGGCCATAACGTCGTTGTGCCGCCGCCGCCAATTCCGCAGTTTTCGGGACAGTTTGTGCCGAATCAAAACCGGGCGCAGCGGCTGCGGGTCTGGTTCGGCAAACAGGCTGAAATGGCGCTGATTAGCCATTTAGATCTGATTCGCCTGCTCGATCGCGCCGTGCGTCGGGCGGCCATTCCCATTACCTTCACGGGTGGATTTCATCCAGGGCCGCGTATTGTCGTCGCCAGTGCTCTGTCTTTGGGCATCACTAGCTCAGGTGAAATCGTCGATTTTGACCTGACCGAAGCGATGGACGCACAAGAATTCAGGCAGCGGCTCGCCGCTCAACTCCCGGAGCAGATACCGCTCTATCGGGTTGAAACTGTGCCATTGAATTCGCCTGCGGCCACACAGCTACTTGAGCAAGCCGAATACTGGCTGCTGCTGCAAGCTGAAGGCTCCGGCTCGCCGCTCTGGCAGAGCTGGATTGAGCAGATTTTGGCGGCAGAGGAAGTTTGGGTTGAGCAAACCACCAAGTCGGGCAAGCAGCAGTCCGTCAATCTGCGCGAGCGGCTGCTAGAGCTGAAGCTGCTCACGCCGCAGCAGCAGATCATATGGCTAGGATCTGGGCTGGAGTCAGCTCAGGCGCTGCGCTACGTCGGCACCTGCCGCAACAACGGCACGTTGCTACGCCCCGAACATCTGGTGCAAATGCTGGAGTGGGCATCTGGACAGGAATTTCAGATTCTTAAAATCCATCGGCAGCAGCTACTGCTGGGTTTAGGGGAATCCGAGCTGGCTGTGGCTAATTAACTCCTGTCAAGTTTAAATTTGGCTAAAATCTGGAAAAGACCTGTGGCGTAAAACTTTGTCCGCGCTATAATGCTTTGCAAGAGAGGCCGTTGCATATCTATATTCTTCCGGGCTACCAGTGGTTTAATCGGTGCCAAGCGTAGAGATAGGTCTGTATCTGCAAAGTTTTCAACGTATTTTCAGTTCCTGGGTGCCTGTCTGTTATGGAGAGGTATCGGCAAAGGTTCCTTTTGCCACCAGATTGCTACCTATTCGTTGCTGTTGGGCTGTCGAAGTCAGGCTGTTAAAGTCGGGCTGTTCTTCAACCCTCCAGTGACTCAGTGAATTCCAGTTTGATTCAGCCATTCTCACCTGCGCTGAACGATGATAATTTTGGCAACCGCTCAGAAATTAACTCACAGCCAGATGGCTTGCATGATTCAGCGCCATATCGGAGTTTATGTCCGTAATTAATCTCTATCAGTAGCGGTGGCATCGTTGGAATGAATGCCCTCACTGCTGCCTTTTTGAGGAACTTGAATGTCGAAGCAAATTATTATCGCTGAGCAGCACCGAATTGCTGCTGTTTTTTCAGAAGATCAAATCCAAGAGCTAATCGTCGCTAAAGGTACGCATCAGGTCAGCGACATTTACCTCGGCATTGTCGAAAACGTGCTGCCGGGAATCGATGCGGCCTTCGTGAATATTGGCGATAGCGACCGCAACGGGTTTATTCACGTCACTGATCTCGGCCCGCTGCGGCTGAAAAAGTCGGCAGGCTCCATCACTGAACTGCTTGCGCCACAGCAGCGGGTGCTGGTGCAGATCATGAAAGAGCCAACCGGTAACAAAGGGCCGCGCCTCACAGGCAACGTCAGCCTGCCGGGGCGCTATCTGGTGCTAATGCCTTTTGGGCGTGGCGTGAACCTGTCGCGGCGAATTCGCAGCGAAGCAGAGCGCAATCGTCTCAGAGCCTTAGCAATCTTGGTCAAGCCCTCCGGGATGGGGCTGCTGGTGCGAACTGAGGCCGAAGATGTGCCAGAAGAGGCGATCATCGAAGACCTGGAGACTCTGCAAAAGCAGTGGGAAAACATTCAGCAGGAGGCAACTACAGTACGTCCGCCCAGCCTACTTAACCGCGACGATGACTTTATTCAGCGGGTGCTGCGCGATGTCTACAGCGCCGATGTCAACCGGATCGTCGTTGATTCGCATACGGGGCTAAAGCGAGTCAAGCAGCATCTATCGCTCTGGAGCAGCGGCAAAGCGCCTCAGGGCGTGCTGGTGGATCACCACCGCGAACGCAGCTCTATCTTAGAATATTTCCGGGTGAATGCTGCCATTCGAGAAGCGCTGAAGCCGAGAGTCGATCTGCCTTCTGGAGGCTATATCATCATTGAGCGCACTGAAGCGCTAACCGTAATTGACGTGAACTCCGGTTCCTTCACCCGCTCAGCCACCGCTCGCGAAACCGTGCTCTGGACGAACTGCGAGGCCGCCACCGAAATTGCCCGTCAGCTCCGGCTCCGCAACATTGCTGGCGTGATTGTTGTCGACTTCATAGACATGGATGCCCGCCGTGACCAGCTTCAGGTGCTGGAGCAGTTTAATAAATCGCTGCGTTCCGACAAGGCCAGACCGCAGATTGCCCAGCTCACTGAACTTGGACTTGTTGAGCTAACCCGCAAGCGGCAAGGCCAAAATATCTACGAGCTGTTTGGCCAAACCTGCCCAACCTGCGGCGGCATGGGGCTTCTGGTGCATCTGCCGGGTGAGTTAGATCAAGAGCTGCCTGAGCCGCTAGAGGCGCGCAGCATTCCGGCGCGGGAGGCGCGGGAGACCCGCGAAACCTGGGAGACATCCGGAGACGAATTTGATACAGATGCCTCTAGCGACCTGCAAGAGCTAGATCTGACTAATCATCCTAACTATCAAGAGCGGGGACGAGGCGGCAATCGCAGACGCAGACGCGATCCGAGGATGAAGGTGGGCGAGCCAGCGCTCAAGACCGTGATACCCAAAATCGAGTCTAAGGGCGATTTGGAGGACGAGGCGGAGACTGCGACTATCGAAGAGCTAAGCACTACGCCAATTCGACTGCCTAAAGAGTCTCGTAGCGACAAGCCGGAACGCGGACGCTCTGGACGACGCGAAAAGCAGCCTGCCGAACCGCCGCAGGTGATTTCAGTTGAAATGACTCCAGAGGAGCAGGATGTCTATGCACTTATGGGCATCTCGCCGCTCTTACTCTCTGCTGAGTCAGTCAAAGATCCCAAGTCGGCGATCATTGCAATCACTACTCCAGGGCAGGCTCCTCGCATTCTTGCCGAGCGTCAGCCGCCTGTGGAAGCTGAGCCATTAGAAGTCGAGCCATTAGAAGCTGAGCCATTCGCTGAGCAATCGTTTGAGGAGGCAGAGGATGAAGACGACCGAGAAGACAACCCAGAAGACGACCAAGAGTTTGAGCCAGCTTTTGAACCTACTATCAAGACTAGAGAACTGTCGGTTGCTCCGCCAATCCGCCGCTCTGACCTAGACAACGCCGCCGCTGCCCTCTCCGAACTGCTGCCTGAAGCGCCGAATGGAGCTGAATCTGACTCAGAGCCAGAAGCTGGCGAGACTCAGAACGAAGTGCGTCGCCGCCGTCGTCGTCGTTCTTCGACTGCCCCTTGAGCCAAAAGCAACCAGCATTGGAGCCAAGCTAGGTGGAATGCAGAAAATTAATTTTTGAGCATCTGGCTGAGTCTTTGTCGATTGAGCAGGTTGCTGGCATCGATGAAGTGGGGCGGGGTGCGCTATTTGGACCAGTTGTTGCCGCAGCCGTGATTCTGCCGCAGATCGCAGTTCTGCCGCTTGCTGAGGCTGGCTTAACCGATAGCAAGCGACTCAAGCCCCTTCAGCGTCAGGTGCTAGCCACCCAGATTCAGGCTTTGGCCATTGACTGTCGGATTGGGGTGGCCTCTGTTGCAGAAATCGATCGGCTAAATATTCTTCAGGCAGCTCTGCTGGCAATGCAGCGCGCTATTGCTCGACTCCAGCCCCAGCCCCAGCTTTGCCTGATTGACGGCAACCAGCGCCTGCCCCAACTGCAAATTCCGCAGCAGACTCTCGTTAAGGGCGATCAAAAGTCGCTGGTAATTGCTGCCGCTAGCGTCGTTGCAAAAGTCTGGCGCGATCGGCTAATGATCAGATTAGCCAAACGCTATCCCGGCTATGGCTTGGAGGCTCACAAAGGCTACGGCACCGCTCAGCATCGGCAGGCGCTCCAGCAGCTCGGCGTTTCCCGGCAGCATCGGCTCTCCTTTAGCCCTTGTCAGATTGATAGCCTGCCAAACTGCAATGCCTAGAGCAGCGATCCTTTGGGCGACCACTGAAGGCTAGGGCTGTCTACTGCCTGCTGAGCCTTAACCCAGGCACAATAGTCTGAGAGCAACTGATGCACCAGCCGTTGCTTAATCGTCAGCAGCACGCTCCGCAGCAGCCCGTTGCCCGTCGTTTCCACCAGCAGACGCGGCGTAAACGAGAGCGGCGGCGGCAGCTCAACCTGAACCTTCAGATCGGCCATTCCCTTGAGATAGGTTTTGGACTGCATCTGCACAGGCGTAAGCTGCCCTGCCAGATTTAAGCTGAACCGCTGATTGATATATTCAACACCGCGAATATCGCAGCCCACTGACTCAAGCCGGATCGTCCCGTCTGCTTCAGCCCAAATATGCAGATCAACGGTGGGCTGCAAGCTCAAGGCCAGAAATTGCAGCGGACGCATCTTGAAGCGAAAGCGATCCTGACCCAACGGCTCAACCTGACTCGGATCAATCAGGGCTTGAATCAACCGCTGCGGCTGCCGCAGATAGTGCTGAATCGGAATCGGCTGAGCTGGAACCAAAATTTCAACGGACTGAATTGCAGAGAAGCAAACGCTCATAGCGGGGGAGGCTGAGTTGCCATTATCTAAATATTTAATTAAATTTTACAATCTTTCAATCTTTCCTAGAAGATCATCTTTTCTTCACCAAAGTATAGCGGTTCATGCTGCCCCAGCTGAGATGGCTTTACTTAGCCTTACATTTCCGCTCATTTCTTAATTCGGCGAGCCCCCTCGTCGCCTGCTATTTTGAAGCTGATGCCCTCGAGACTTTGAACATTATTTATGCCGATATCTATTGCCTATCTAGGGCCGTCCGGAACCTACAGTGAAATGGCGGTTCTAGTCTGTGCTGACTGGCTTGCTGCGAGTCAGGATTTAGAGTATCTGCCTCAGCTCAGCCCCTATCCCAGCATTGTCCAAGCGCTCTATGCGGTCGCTGAACAGCAGAGTCAGCTTGCGGTGGTGCCAGTAGAGAACTCGATTGAAGGCGGGGTAGGCGTGACGCTAGATACCGTCTGGCAGCTCAATCAGCTTCAGATTCAACAGGCTCTGGTCTTGCCCATTTCACATGCGCTGCTCTCCTGTGCCGCAGGAACTGAGCAGATCCAGACAGTTTACTCTCATCCGCAGGCGCTGGCTCAGTGTCAGGGCTGGCTGACGCAGCATTTGCCCTCGGCTCAGCTGATTCCAACCCATTCAACCACAGAATCATTACAGCACCTAAAACAGAGCAGTACAGCCGCCGCAGTCGCCTCTCAGCGAGCAGCTCAGCTCTATCAGCTGCCGATTCTGGCCTACCCGATCAACGATCATCCCGATAACTGCACCCGGTTTTGGGTGCTGGGGTTAAGTGAATCCAATGTCGGTAGCCATACCTCGCTCGCCTTTAGTCTGCCAGCCAACCGACCGGGCGGATTGGTCAGTGCTCTGCAAGTCTTCGCTGAACGAAGCCTCAACCTGAGCCGAATTGAGTCTCGTCCCAGCAAGCGATCGCTAGGCGACTATCTATTTTTTGTTGATATTGAGGCTAGCATCCAGTCTGCCGCAGTCCAAGCCGCAATCCAGGAGCTGAAGCAGTACAGCGAAACTTTGAAACTATTTGGCAGCTACAGCATCAAATTTGCAGAGCTAACGCCCACTCCACCTAGGGGGCTGTTGCCCTAATCCGTCTAGTCAAACGCATCTTTAAGCGCAGCTCTAGCGGCCAAATGATTGCGGGTTGTGGTCAAGATCTCGGCTTCTCGCTCAAGTCGAGCGGCGGTATCCTGCATCTCTAGCAATAGCTGCTGCTCTTGGGCGACCCCCTTCAAGTTACCAGCGACCCAGTAAGACAGCTCAATTGGCGCATCGGGAATATCGTCGGGTAGCTCAATGTCCTGTCCCGTCAGCTTAGCCGAAAGCTGCACCACATCTCGCAGCAGCTGATCGACATCGGTTGTAAGGCTGCTCAGGTCACGGTCGGCAGTCTGGTCTTCAATCCATTCAACCAGCCCAACGTAGTAAGGCTTCTCACGCACGTAGTCAAGCACCCGAAATCTCTGCTGTCCAACCGTTTTGATATAAACCCGATCGTCTGGCGTGCGCTCATGGTAGACCACTTCTGCACAGCAACCAACTCCGGCCACTTTTCCTTCATCCGGGTCAACCATCAGCACGCCAAAGCGGCGATCGCTCTGTAAAATCGTGCTCATCATGATCCGATACCGAAACTCAAAAATATGCAGCGGCAACGGCACGTTCGGAAACAGCACAACTTCTGATAGGGGGAACAGTGGCAGCTCGCGCACGGCAACGGATGAAGAGAACGCCATTACAATTGAATTTCCAGCGAAGTGAACTCAGAGAATAGGTGTAGCAGGTATCGTTTGAATCTCTATCAGAATCTATGAAAAAAGAGCAGTTACGAGTTGTAACTACTCTGATTAGTTTATCGCATTGTTAAGGGCAACCGGGCTGATAGCCAAATTTCCTATAGCTTCACTTCAATATCAACACCTGCAGGTAAATCGAGCTTCATCAATGCGTCGATAGTTTTGGAAGAGGGCTGATAGATATCGATAATCCGGCGGTGAGTACGGGTTTCAAAGTGCTCACGGGAGTCTTTGTCCACGTGGGGCGAACGCAGCACGCAGTAGATTCGACGCTTGGTGGGCAGGGGAATTGGGCCAATTGCTGTAGCGTTGGTGCGGTTGGCCGTCTCGACAATTTTGTCGCAGGATGTATCTAGCAAGCCCCGATCAAAGGCTTTCAGGCGGATACGGATCTTTTGCTGTTGGATGGTTGCCATCGAATTAGTTCCAATTCTGAGTTTTCAAGGTTCGGTCGTTCAAATTTCAGCAGCCCTGATCATGAATCAAGGCTGCTGAAATGTCCAGCAGGGCGAGCTATTTCAGGATTTTAGAAACAACGCCTGCACCAATTGTCCGGCCACCTTCACGAATGGCGAACCGCATTCCCTGTTCAATCGCGATTGCGTTGATCAGCTCAACAGTCATTTTGATCCGGTCGCCGGGCATGATCATTTCAGCCGCGCTGCCGTCATCTGCCGTGAAAGCAACGATTGTGCCCGTCACGTCAGTGGTGCGGACATAGAACTGAGGCTTGTAACCGGGGAAGAAGGGGGTTTTGCGTCCGCCTTCTTTCTCCGTCAGGATGTAGACCTCACCCTCAAACTGAGTGTGAGGCTTGATCGAACCGGGCTTAGCCAGCACCATGCCGCGCTCGATGTCTTCTTTCTTGAAGCCGCGCAGCAGCAGACCCGCGTTGTCTCCGGCCATCCCTTCGTCGAGGCTCTTCTTGAACATCTCGATGCCGGTAACGGTGGTGGTGCGGGTTTCGCGAATGCCAATCAGCTCAACCGTTTCGTTGATCTTGACTTTCCCGCGTTCAATCCGACCTGTGGCCACCGTGCCGCGACCCGTAATTGTGAAGACATCCTCAACCGCCATCAGGAACGGCTTGTCCACATCCCGCTCAGGCGTGGGAATGAAGGAATCCACCGCGTCCATCAGCTCATAGATCTTGTCAACCCACTCGTTGTCGCCCCGCTTGGTTTTGGGGTCTTTGACCATAGCCTCTAGCGCCATCAGCCCGGAACCGCGAATGATCGGCAGATCGTCGCCGGGGAAGTCGTAGCTGCTAAGCAGTTCGCGTAGCTCTAGCTCGACCAGCTCTAGCAGCTCTTCGTCGTCTACCTGGTCAATTTTGTTCAGGAAAACGACGATGCTGGGTACGCCCACCTGTTTAGCAAGCAGGATATGCTCTCTGGTCTGAGGCATCGCGCCATCGGTGGCCGCTACAACCAGGATTGCGCCGTCCATTTGGGCTGCGCCAGTGATCATGTTTTTCACATAGTCAGCGTGCCCAGGACAGTCTACGTGAGCATAGTGGCGGTTCTCGGTTTCATACTCAACGTGCGCCGTGTTGATCGTGATACCACGCGCCTTTTCTTCGGGCGCAGCGTCAATCTCATCATACTTGCGAGCCTGAGCCTGCCCCAGAGCCGACAGCGTCATGGTGATCGCAGCGGTCAGGGTTGTCTTGCCGTGGTCAACGTGACCAACCGTACCAATATTAACGTGGGGTTTTGTCCGTTCAAATTTTGCGCGTGCCATGTCTCTATCCGTTCCTCTTTACTGACTATGCGTTCCCTCTGCTCTTCGCGATGATCGTTTCAGCCACATTGCGAGGAACTTCCTCATAGTGGCTAAATTCCATCGTGAAGATGCCGCGACCTTGGGTTTTCGACCGAATGTCGGTAGCATACCCAAACATTTCAGCCAGGGGGACTTTGGTCGTCACCTTGGCAATGCCCTGCTCGGTATCCTGACCTTCGATCTGACCTCGACGGGAGTTGAGATCTCCAATCACGTTGCCGATGAAGTCCTCAGGAACTTCAACTTCAACCTTCATCATCGGCTCTAACAAGACCGGCGAAGCCTTCATCACGGCCTCCTTGATTGCCATTGAACCAGCAATCTTGAACGCCATCTCTGAAGAGTCTACGTCATGAAATGATCCGTCTACCATCGTAGCTTTTAGATCAATCACCGGATAGCCTGCTAGAATACCGGATTCGCAAGCCTCCTTCATGCCTTGCTCAGCGGGGCCAATATATTCCTTCGGCACCGCGCCGCCAACAATCTTGGAGACGAACTCGAAGCCAGTCCCCACGTCGCCGGGCGTGACTTCAATCACGACATGGCCATACTGCCCCTTGCCGCCGCTCTGGCGAATAAATTTGCCTTCGGCTTTCACAGGCTTGCGAATCGTTTCTCGGTAGGCGACCTGAGGTGCGCCCACGTTAGCTTCCACCTTATATTCTCGCTTCATGCGATCGACGAGAATATCAAGGTGCAGCTCGCCCATCCCGGCAATCACTGTTTGGTTGGTTTCAGGATCGACATGCACCCGGAAGGTGGGGTCTTCCTCGGAAAGCGCTTGCAGGGCTTTGGAGAGCTTCTCCATATCCTGCTTGGTCTTTGGTTCAACCGCCACTGAGATCACCGGCTCCGGCACAAACAGCGATTCGAGAATGATCGGCTGGGCTTCGTCGCAGAGCGTGTCGCCTGTGAAGGTGTCTTTCATCCCCAAGACCGCGCCCAAATCTCCAGCTCGCAGTTCATCCACCTCAACCCGATCGTCGGCCTTAAGTAGAATGAGCCGCGAAATCCGCTCTTTTTTGCCCTTGGAGGCGTTGTAGACATAAGTGCCTTTGGTCATTACGCCGGAATAGACGCGGATAAAGGTAAGGCGACCGTAGGGATCGGCCATGATTTTGAAGGCCAGAGCCGCAAACGGTGCATCGTCGTTTGCAGGTCGAGTTGCAGTCTCGCCATCCGGCAGCAAGCCCTGAATGGGCGGCACTTCTTTGGGGGAGGGCAGGTAGTCTACTACGCCATCTAAAAGCTGCTGAACACCTTTGTTCTTGAAAGCCGAACCGCAGAGCACGGGGACGATCTTGCCCGCAATTGTGCCTTTCCGCAGGGCATTGCGAATCTCGTCTTCGCTCAGCTCCTCGCCGTTCAGGTATTTCTCAATCAGCGCATCGTCTGCTTCTGCCACCGATTCAACCAGCTTTAGCCGAAACTCAGCGGCCAACTCCTGCATATCCGCCGGAATCTCAGATATCTCAATGTCGGTGCCCAGATCGTTTTTGTAAACGTAAGCCTGCATCCGCACCAGATCGACAATGCCTTTGAAGCCTTCTTCAGCTCCGATTGGCAGCTGAATCGGCACGGCATTAGCGCGGAGGCGATCCCGAAGCTGGCTATAGACCTTCAAGAAGTTGGCTCCCATCCGATCCATTTTATTGACAAAGGCAATCCGAGGCACTTTGTAGCGGTCGGCCTGCCGCCAAACAGTCTCGGACTGAGGCTGCACGCCGCCCACCGAGCAGAAGACTGCAATCACGCCGTCTAGTACCCGCATTGAGCGCTCAACCTCAATCGTGAAGTCTACGTGACCGGGCGTGTCAATGATGTTGATCCGATGTTCAGGCGCTCCAGGCTGCGGCTGCGTCAGGTCTTTGGGATCACGCCGCGTCCAAGACGTGCTGATTGCCGCCGCCGTGATTGTAATGCCTCGCTCCCGCTCCTGCTCCATCCAGTCAGTGACAGCCGTGCCTTCATGCACCTCGCCAATTTTGTAGACAACGCCAGAGTAGTAGAGAATTCTTTCAGTTGTTGTCGTCTTGCCTGCATCAATATGCGCGGCAATCCCAATATTGCGTACCCGTTCTAACGGGATAGTCCGTGCCACAGCTACCTCCTGAATCTCCGCTGGAGTGGCTTCTCCATTAAGATTTTATACTTTTATTCAGCGTCTCGTATGGATTGAATGAGTTTGAGCGAATAGGTTTAGTAGCGGTAGTGAGCAAATGCTTTGTTGGCTTCAGCCATCCGGTGCGTCTCTTCCCGTTTGCGAATGGCGCTCCCCGTTTCGTTGGCTGCATCCATCAGCTCGTTAGCCAGCTTCCCTGCCATCGTCCGACCAGCCCGCGCCCTCGAGTACTGGGTGATCCAGCGCAGCGCCAGTGCGGTGCCGCGCTCAGAGCGAACTTCCATGGGCACTTGATAGGTAGCGCCTCCGACGCGGCGCGCTTTCACTTCGACTAGGGGAGTTACATTTTTGACGGCTCGTTCAAACACCTCTAGCGGCTCTGTACTCGTGCGCTCCTCAATCAGCTTGAAGGCATCGTAGATGATGCCATAAGCAATTGATTTTTTGCCAGAGGACATCAGGCGAGAGACAATCATGCTCACCAAACGGCTGTTATAAACCGGGTCAGCAATAACTGGGCGTTTTTGAATGGTAGTCCGACGAGACATAGCAGCTAGCCTTGTGAAATTTACGAGTGGACAAAAATGGCTTGTGAAACCCTGACAGTGAGCTGTGTCGAAGCGCAGATTGCCCCGCTCTTTCAATTCAGTCAGACTTCTTGTGATTGTCGTATTGTGGTTTTCGTAGAACGATAAGCCAGTGCAGATTACCCTTCTAAAGAGGCGACCTGAGCTGGCAGCTTGTGCCCGACAGGCAACTAAGCCTTCGCTGCCTTAGGACGCTTTGCTCCGTACTTGGAACGCCCCTGCTTGCGATCTTTCACGCCCGCAGTATCCAATGTGCCGCGAATGATGTGGTAGCGC